>OMGR01000002.1_pt1 | contig 244430 bp, 170 predicted proteins | sample 1646061 | NCBI WGS metagenome assembly OMGR01 (sample SAMN05578583, study PRJEB25193) | human gut metagenome | biome: Human Microbiome; feature: human-associated habitat; material: feces | host: Homo sapiens | place: USA:Birmingham | reverse complement strand
TGTCCTTGTCCATTTCCCTGCCGAATATGTGCTTGAAGCCGAAATCGGTGAAGGGATTGATAAATTTTCCCATAGTGTTTATAGGTTTCAGTGATTAATAATGAATAATAGTATAATGAGACAGGGCATCCTGTCTTCCGGTTGTAAAGATACTACTTTTTTAATAGGGTAGGCATCGTTTTAGCTTTTAAGAAAACACGTACGAGTTTTTTCGGAAACACGTACATGTTTTTCGAAAAACTCGTACGTGTTTTTTGAGAGGCATAATGTGACTACTTCAAATACCGGATCAGCCGATAAATCGTGGGGATAATTTTCCTGAATGTATATTCCACCAAGGGATAGTATGGCCCGGCACTACATGATCTGATCATTTCACATTCGTGAAGAGATCTTTTCACCTACGTGATACAATCGTTTCGCATAGGTGAAAAGATTGTATCACAACCGTGAAACGATTTCATGGGCAGATAGAGCAAGCTACTGCCGATAATGTTTGTATTCAATAGAAAGGCTCAACGGTAACAACTCTTCGTAGGCATCTCTGCGCTCCCTTTCACATCCTTCACAACATATCACTGACATAAAGCAAGTTGGCTGACGTGAAACGTGCGATAAACAAATTGAAGTGTAGATAAAAGTACATTGCGAGATTATCCCCACTATTTATCGAGTGAGCTTGAAAAAGTCGATTCTCCGGGAGTTAAGAATACAAGATGTCAAAGTGTTATATTTTGATATAGATATAAATGTACGTGTGTACATTAGTATAGGAGAGTAAAGTTTATATGATTAATAAATATTTTTCTAGTATAGAAACGACTAGTTTAAACGATCGATTCTTTTAGTCATTTGCAAAGGTACGCGTTTCTTCGATACTTGCAACCCTTCCAGACGATTTTTTTATCGCTTATTCTCTTTCTTATCAATAGGATAGGTTATCCTTCACGAAACAAGCGATTCCTTCAACGAACCTCCCGTTTCGACGCTCAAAAAACGCAAGATTTAGACGATCGTTTAGACTAGTCGTTTTTAATGGCAAACGACGATTTTCAATTAGTCTAACAGGTTGATTATCTTAATAAACACTAGTATTAATATTAATTTATTTATTATGAACAAAAAGTTTTCTACTCTTTTGGCGGGTGCTGCGCTTATCGCTGCGGTATCTGCTAATGCGCAGAATCTTGCTGATGTTAAGGACGGAGTGACTCTTGACATTAACAAAACTGCAAAAGCTTTGCCTACGTATGACAAAGATACCAAGGGCGGCCTTTATCAATTGAGAGATGCGAATGGTCAGATCTTGATGATGAAGGAAGTGAATGGCGAATATTCATTGGTCGCAAAGAGTGCCAATGATAAGGATTTCGTTTTGAAAAATACGTTATGGTGTGTGACTACTCAGCCGTATAGTCAAGGTCAAGCGGTAAAATTCGATTTCATGAACAAGGGTACTGGCATGATGTTGGATATCGCTATGGGTGATGATCTGAAAAGTGCGGATGGTAAGAAGGGCTATTGGTGGAAGCCTATAATCGGTGGTGAGATCTCTGGTTGGGCCTTTTCTTCTGTATTGAATAAGTTGGAGAAGAATGTTCCTTTGTATTCTCACTTTAGCACAGACTCTGTTATTGGTTTGTTGAACGATAACGGAACTATCAAGGTCGCTAAATATGCCTTGAATGATGTAAAGGTAGATCCTACAGCTGCTACAGACGTTACAGATCTTTCAAACCTTTCAACTGAAGCGAAGAATACGTTCTCTGGCTTTACTTTGTATCAAGCAGAAGATATCGTATTAGATGCGGATCAATTGAATAAGATTTTCGATTTGCAGGATGCTGATGCGGGTGTTAAATTGAATTTCTCTCCGGATGTTAAGGGTACCAGCTTAAAGAATCCGTTCAACGAGAAGGAATTTATCGCTGAATCTACAGGTGATAACAAGTATTACGATGTGAATGCTAATAGTACTGTGACTTTGACAAATGGCGAATGGCTTTATGTGACACGTAAGAACGATGATAATAAGGACACTTATTTGAAGGTCGATACAGCTTATACAAATGAGACCGGTGCCAAGTTCTTGGCTTATGGCTGGACTGGTCCTAGCAAAACACAAGAGGCTATTGATCGCTTAGGGGATTTACAAGATCAACATAAGTTCTTATTTGTTTATTCTCCTAGCAAAGATGAATTGAAGATCTATGTAAAAAAGATCACTTGGAGAGGTGATGATGATAAGGTAAAATATTGGAAAGAGATTTATCAAAAGACAGACAACCAAAGAAATAACTGGCGTGTGTCTTTGCAAGATTTGATCAAGGATGAGACTCGTATCTTGACCGTTGATTATTCCAAACAGAATACAACCATCAAATTAGGTTATGGTGGTTGCGAGGCTGATCAATCAAAGACCTCTGTTAAGGATGGTGTTTATTACATCATGAACAAGAAGGGTGAGTACTTAGCTTCTCCGATCTATGAGAATGGCGTGATTCGTTGGACTACCGTAAATGCTGATGAGCAAAATGTAGCTCATATGCCAGCTTATCAATGGGTTGTTTTGAAGACAAACGCTAAAGATCAGAATAATCTGTCTTCAGTAACGGCTACTAACCGTGAGTTTGATGATGCGAAAGGAACATTTAGTTTGTATAAGAATGCTGATACGGAATATGTATATACAAAAAGCAATGTAGAATTAACACAAGATGGTGTTTCTTCTAAATTTACAGTAGCAGCGAAGAGTGACTTACGTTTTGTAGAGGTTCCGGCCGAGGCTGTATCTGATTCTTTGTTAGGTTATAAGAACTTAACGAACGACGAGTTGAAGGTTAATAAATATACATTTAATTACTGGCATCCGTATGCGACGGATAAATACATCGCTAAGTCTTCTAAAGACTCAACTTTGACAGTTAATGTTGGTGTATCTGCCTTTAATGTAGATACTGCTAAGAGAAGTGCAAACAGCTCTGTATATGCGGTAGAGAAGTTTGGTTTCAAGGTTGAGAAAGAACATCAAGATCGTATCAAAGGCTTGAAGCAACTTTATAGAACGGCTTATGTAGTGAAATTAAATGGTATTGGCTTAGCTATCAATAAAGAGGATAAGTTCAATGTACCTACTCATAACGATTATCGGACTACAGGCGAAAATAAGGTGGTTACTCCGTTCTTCTTCAAAGAGAATAATGAGATCAAAGAAACGGGTAAGTGCTATTATGCGATCTTGTCTACTGAAAAAGACACTAAAGATGTAAACGATGTACATTATTCAATTTCAGATGACAACAAAGCTGGTGTATCAGACTATGATGGCTCTGCTACATTGAAATCTCAAGTATTGAAAGAATCCAGAACATCCGCGTTCGCTATCGAACCGGATGAGACTCCACTGTACCGTCGTTTCAATTCTCTTGAGCTTGAAGGTAATGAAGGTGACAAGGCTGATACATTACGTTTCATCGAGAAATATCGTAAAGAGTACTTGCAAGTTGAGAACAACAAGAATTTCATGAATGGTGATATCGATTTCTTAGGTATCTACACTCCGGATAAGACGGAAGATGGCTTGTCATTCATCGTTGATACGGCATGGGTAAATCGTGGCGCTGGTAATATCAAACCTCAGTATTTGATCTCAATCGATCGTAACGACTTCGAGGGTACACCGGGTGTTGCTTGTACATATACTCACAATCACTATGACAATGAAGGTAACAAGGTAGACGCAGCGCACTGTTCACATGCTACTCCGGCTATCCCCGGTTTCGAGAGAGGTAAGTATTTGATCAACTTCCATGATTTCGCTTTGAAACATGATAAGGTTAATACTTCCGATGCGAAGAAAGACGCCGCTTATATGTGGAAGAAATATGATCGTGCCGGTTTCGTAGAGGCTGTTCGTGTAGCTGATACATTGTTCATCTTGAGAGACGAATTCAAGAACTTGAAGAATGAGGAGATCACGATTGAGGCTTTAAATAAGGCTGAGGAAGCAGCTTGGGCTGCCGCTAAGAAGGCTGGTGTAAGCAAGGATAACTTTGTATCATACAAATATGTTTTGTCTGGTGACAACCACAAGTATGTGACTTGGTCAATGCGTTTTGTTGACAGAAATGCTGCCGCTAATGAGGTTGAGGCTGATAGATCATTCTTGTTCGAATCAATGCAGGCAGATGGTCTTGACATCGCTCCTACAAAAGCTGCTTGGTTGAAAATGCAGAATGGTTGCTTGGTATTGTCTGATAAAGATGATTCTAAGTTTGACGAAACTGCTACCGGTGGTGATGACGCTTTAATCTTCAACGTAGAGCAAGGTGACGATATCGCTACAGATAACGAGACAATCGATGCTGTAGAAGGTGTTTCCATCACAACTGATAATGGCACTGTAACTATCCAAGGCGCTGCTGGTAAATCAGTAGTTATCTCTAACATCTTAGGTAAGGTAGTCGCTGAGACGGTTCTTACATCTGATAACGCAACAATTGCCGTACCTGCCGGTATCGTAGCTGTAGCTGTTGATGGTGAGGAAGCTGTTAAAGTGGTTGTTAAATAATTAAACAAATAGATAGGTCAAGAGATGGGGATTCCCCCATCTCTTCCTTTAAGAAGATATTTATAATTCTGAAATTCCCGTGTGGAGATAGATTCTTCAAGTACACCGCGATGGTAGAACATGCGGGAGTATTAATACTAAAGTAATAAATTAAAAGCTCAGGTCACGAGAACTTCTGTGAAGAAATGTCGTGACCTTTTTTTGTACTCTTAAATCTCGTGCTATGCTTATATCTACTCAAGAAACATTGATCTATAAATCAATTAGTCCGGAAGACATTTATTGTTATACTCCCGGAATCACCGTGACTTCGACGGGACGCTTGGTCGTGACTTTCGACTTGGGCGGCAAGGGGGTAAAAGAAATCTATGCTTCTTCGCAGCTGTACACGGAAAGGACAAGACGGTTAGGTATCGGTAAGATTTTTGTATCGGACGACCAAGGCGCTAGTTGGTGTTTTATCTCGGATTTTAATTTTTGGCATGCCCGCCCTTTTTGTATAGGGGAAAAGATATATATCATAGGAAACGCAGGCGATTTATGTATTATATGCTCGGAAGATGATGGGAATACGTGGAGCGTTCCCTCGTTTCTCTCCCAAGGTGAGAAATGGCATTCTTCTGCCTGTAATGTTCTTTTCGCTAACGAGAGGGTTTACTTGGCGATGGAACAGCGTTTTTATAACTCGGAGATAGAAGGCTGGAATGTGGCGGGTTTGAGCCCTACCTTGCTATCTTGCTCTATTCACGATGATTTACTGGATGCGTCTTCTTGGCGACGTTCCGATCCTTTTGTTTTCAGGGATAAGGTACATTTCCCGGAAGGGGTTGGCATTCCTTTTTACGAGTCATTGACCAATAAGCCGCTGGAATTGGCTCCCGGTCGTTTTAATGCGCCCACTGGATGGCTGGAGGCTCAAGTGGTTCAAATAAAGGATAAACATCATATTTGGTATGATCCGGAGGGGAAAACGTTCCATATGTTTCTTCGTGCGCATACCGGAGGGATTGGATACGCTTGTTTATTAAAAGTGAGGGAAGATAAGAACGGCCAGATGGTAACCGGCTTTCAAGAGACTCCTTCCGGACAGACCTTGCTTTTCTTGCCCTTTCCCGGTGGCCATTTGAAATTCTTTATAGTGTATGATGAGATATCCCGGTTGTATTGGATGGCATCCAATCAATCTTTCGATTCTATGCGGACGATAAGCTCATTACCTGAGACTTCCCGGTATGGACTCCCGAATAATGAGAGGCATCGTTTACAATTATTATTCTCGAAGAATTGTGTGGACTGGTGTATGGCTGGGATGATCGCTTGCCAAGGGAATGAATTATATTCAAGAAATTATCCTTCGTTATGTATCGTAGGTGAGGATATGCACGTGGTTTGCCGTGCGGCGGATGATCATACAAAGGACCCTCAATACTCTGATTGTATTACATATTATAAAATTAAACGGTTTAGAATGTTAATCTATTAAATGAAGTGATTATGGAAAAAGTACTGATTGTAATACCGGCTCGATATGGTTCAAGCCGGTTGCCGGGTAAGCCTTTGGTTAAGATTAAAGGTATAGAGATGATAAAACGGGTCTCGGATATAGCGGATTTTGTATGTCGCAAAAATGAGTCTTGTTCTTATTTGGTAGCTACGGATGATGAGCGCATCGTCTCGTTTTGCGAATCCCGGGAGATTCCGGTGATGATGACTTCCACGAATTGTAAAAGTGGTACGGAACGTTGCTATGAGGCGGTAAGGAAACAGGACACCAATCCCGGACTGATAATAAATCTGCAAGGCGATAATCCCACGTGTCCTCCTTGGATCTTGCAAGATCTGATCGATACATGGAGAAAGGAGAAGGCGGATGTCCTTACCGCCTCGGTCTTGTTGGGATGGAGCGAATACGATCAATTACTGGCGATGAAAAAGGAAACCCCTTATTCCGGCACGACGGTATTGGTGGATCGGCTGGGATATGCCTTAGCTTTCTCGAAACAAACCATACCCGCTATCCGTAAGGAGGATCAGGCTAGGGATCTTTTGCCTAAAAGCCCTGTTAGGCGGCATGTGGGTTTATATGCGTATAGCGGTAGAGCTCTTGAGTCGTATTTCTCATTACCTCCGTCTGTGTATGAACGCTCTTATATAGAAGGATTGGAACAGATGCGCTTCTTAGAGAATGGCATCAAAATGAGGGTCGTAGACGTTGATTATCGGGGACGTGAGACAACAAGCGGGGTTGATTCTCCGGAAGATGTCAAACGGGTTGAGGAAATACTTGAGAAATATGGAGAGTTCGATCTTTCGTGACTTAGATGGAATCGTAGATTCTATTTTATCTCCCTACCATACTTTGGAGGAGGTTCTACCTCCTTGCTGTGATGCTGGTCCGGTATGGATGGAATTTGACTGTTGGGTAGACAGCCAAAAGGTGGATATGCGGACATCGGAATCACCCTTACTCTTGAATATATGTGGTATACCCGCATCCGGTAAATCGTATTGGGCGGAGGAATGGCTATCAGAGAATGGACCTTGTTTGCATATCGCTTTCGACGCTATTATGGAGGCATTATCCGGGTATCAAGCGGATTACTCGCTAGATAGGGAGAATGCGTTCTTACGTTGGGAACTTCCTGCTCGTTTTTTAGGTTACCGTCTTCTTTTGTTGGGATTGAGGAATGGGTGGCCTATTTTATTTGAACATAGTAATGCATTGAGAGAACATGTGGATTTGTATAAGAAGATAAAGAGTCTTGGATATCGGATTCATATGGTGTGCATCGATGCGACACCAGAAATGGTTATCAAAAGATTGGCTCGGAGGAATCGTTTTTTCCCGGAGGAGCAAGTAAAAAAACGTTGGGATTGCTTGATAGATTTGTTACCTGAATATCAAAAAATAGTAGATGACTTTAAATTAATACAACCATGGAAAAATGTAGAAAACTTGTGATCGTACGGCATGGTAATACGTTTCGTGCGGGAGAGACTCCGACTCGGGTTGGAGCTAGAACTGATTTGCCTCTGGTAGAGGAGGAACGAGCTAGATCTGCGGGACGTTATTTACGTGAAAAGGGGATTGTGATCGACAAGGTGATTTCGGCCCCCTTAAAACGTACATTGGAGACCGCTAACTATATCTTGGAGGAAATGAATGTGGATTTGCCTATCATTCAAGACTTACGTCTTAAAGAGATTGATTATGGGCCGGATGAGAATATGGTAGAAGATCATGTAATAAAACGTTTGGGATCTCTCTATTTAGAAAAGGAGGGAATGGACCGGAAAGACCTAACAGAAGATCGGATCGTGGAGAGGGGACTTTCCGTGATCGCCCAATGGAATGAGAAGGCCGTGGTACCGTTAGGATGGAACGTAGATGTAGAGAAACTGATAAGCGGTTGGCTGGATTTGGCGGCTAGTATACCTGATGGTGAGACTTGGCTGCTAGTATCTTCCAATGGAGTGATGCGTTTCTCCCCCTATATTCTGGGGAATTATGAGGATTTCTGTGCGACTCATGATATTAAGGTTCCGACAGGTGGGGTTTGTATATTCGATTGTGTGGGTGATCATTGGAGGTGTACGGATTGGGGAATAAAGGCTTATAAACTTTTTAAATGATAAATCATGGAAGATATATGGAATATAACAGCTTTGGTGGTTAGTGTATTAAGTGTGCTTTTGTCTCTTTATGCTTTAAGACAGGCTACCACTAAAAATACCTCGGATATGTATCTGTTCTTTATCTCGCAATATGCGAAGGAGGACATGAAATTGGCTTTACGTAAATTGAAAGATATAAAGCGGGGGGTATATCGGTTGGAACAATGGGAGAGTGATATGAAAAATAATTTGCCGAAAGCCTTTGAGTATGACGAGGCGAGACGTTTGGTGAAATATTTTTATGATACTTTAGCCTATATGAAGTTGGAGAAACTAATAGAGGCTCGTTTTGTAAGATTGATTTGCTTGAAGAAAGGGGCATGGCTTTATCTGGATACAGTCGAAGCCATGGAAAAGTTTTTTGACAGTGGCTATGATAAAAAGCCATATGCGGTTATTCGGGATGTATGCGAAAATTTACGAAAGGAAGGGTGTTGTCCTCCTTAGTTCATTATTTTCGGCTTTTGGTGATTTAATAAAGCCTTGATCGAAGAAACGATCGGGGCTTTTATATTTATTTCTTAATTTGCCATGACAATATTCCGCAAGTCGAAACCGAATTGAATATACTCATCCTCAGTTATTTGCCTCTCTGTTGTCAGGATGATTAACGCATGCCCTCGATAGGTGTTTCTGTAAGGGGGATGGAAATGGTTGTAATGGTTTTCGAAGAAGCCGCATTTTTTATAGAACTTTAATCGCTTGGAGGAAGTTTCATCCGTAATAGGATCGATCTCTAATAAGATAATCTTATTCAGGCGTTTATTAAAATCCTCCAGCAATAAACCGCCGTATCCTTGTCCCCTAAAGTTCTCATGAATGGCGAAATGTTCGATATATACATAGGTGCTAAAATCCCAGTATGAGATAAAGCCGATAAAGAGGTTGTCTTTCAGATAAGCCACTAGATGATAGTTGGGAGATTGGAAGGCCTGTTCTTGTTGTTCTTCTGTTCGCTGCTCAAATAGAGGGAAACTTGCCGTATATATTTGCTCAAAGGTAGGATAGAGAGGATCTTGCTTTCGCGTTATTTCTAGTATGTCCATATGACTTCGCTTTATTTTGATGCGAAGATAATAATCTAAAAACATTGTCATGTCATATTAAAGCTTTATTTTTGGATGATCTTATAATTAAGATATTGTATACGATGATAGCGTGGTTTCGTTATATATGTTTAATTGTTAGCCTTATAATCACCCTGCCGGAATTACTTTCGGCACAACGTCTGGTTTCTCAACGTCAAGAGGATGTAGAGGCTGGTCTTTTATATAACGAGAGCGTCTATATCCTATCTAATTATTCTTGTCTATCCTCCAATTCCCCGGAAAAACTTTCTTTGGACGAGTTGCTGCGGAAGCAGATCGAAGGCTTTTATTTCTATTTGAAGCGGGATACGGAGACAAATGTATTGCTACTAAGGAAACCTGATGGTACGTTTACCCCTTTTAGTGAGTCATTGGAAGCCATTAAGACGGCCTTGGATGCGGACTCCACTAAGGTTATGACGCTTTTCCTTGATTTCTATGTCGAGACGGAGCTGGAATCCTCTTTTAAGGAAATAGGCTTGATGGAGTATGTGCTTGAATATGATACGAAAAACGGATGGCCATCCTTGAAAAATATGTTGAGTTCCGGAAAGCGACTGGTCGTTTTCGAGGTTCAGAAACATTTGAACAGTCCTTCATGGTTGCATAATATGAGGGATTTCGTGGAGCATACGGACGCTGATTGGGGAAACCAACCGGAAGGGGTTGAGAGTTTTGATGAGCGGCTGAAAAAGAATTTGTCTTTATTTACCGGATATAAGTTCTTGGAGACTTCCCGGGGAAATAGTAATGATATCTCGGCTTTAGCCCGGCAGACACCCTATTTAATAGAATCGTTTAAAAGAGCGTGGATCCGGGATGGAAGGGTTCCTAATTTTGTCTTGGTAGATAAGTATTACGCATGGTTGGATGTCTCGTTGGTTACTTTCCGGAATTTCGATATCATTTACGGCGTGGTTACGAATAACAATGAGTTGCTTAACTACGTGAATTGGGATGGGATGTCTAATTATACGACGGGTAAATATTGCTTTCCGCTAGAGCCCGGAGCCGAGCTGATGCTTTCGCCGATCTCTCCGGGCTATCGGATAGAGCCGGCTACGGTTTATGTCTCCGGTACCCAAAGGAAGGCTTTCGCCGGCGATTTTAAGGCTAGACCTTTGCGGATTGACGAGGATATAGAGATTTATTTACCGTTTGAGGGCGATGAGAAAGATGGTTCGTCCAATCATAATCTCACGGTATCTAGGAATGTCGAGTTTATTCAGGACCCTATACGGGGGCAGGTCGCTTCCTTGGAGAATCAGGCCCGTGTGGATTTACCGACCGCTTCGGAACTTTATATGCGGGATCATGATTTCACTGTCGGCGTTTGGTTGAAAATACCTAAGTACCTGCCGGATAAGGAGGATTATTGTATTCTGGGAGCTAAGAACAGTACTTATCAACAAGCGTTGCATCTGTTGATACGGAATCGGAAACCGTATATGGGATTCTTTAACAACGATCTGGTTGGTAACACGGAGATCGAGTCGGGCAAATGGTACAATGTCGTATGGCGGTATAATAAGAGGAATGGGGAGCAGGCTATATTCGTAAATGGAAAACTGGATGCGATCTCTTTTGATCGTCCGGCTTATCTGGGTAGTGATAGCTTATATGTTGGCTTCGTGAATTTCAGTCAGTCCTCGAACTTCGTGGGTGTGCTGGATAATCTTTGTATTTGGTCTCGTGTGTTGAGCGATAAGGAGATATTGGGATTGAGCAACCAGTTATTAGATTTACATATATCGAATGCGATTACTTGGTTGGATGTCCTTGGAATTGGGTTGATTTTGATGGCTTTGGTCTCGATAGCTTATCTAGGCTATCGGAAGGTGAAAGAAAAGCCAAGGCAGGATGAGGCTGATGCGGGAACGGTTGCGGAGGAGGGAATCGAGGAAGGAATCGAGGAGCCGGATCGTTCTTCGCGAGAGATGCCGGAGGAGATTGAGGAGGTTCCGGTTCTGCGCAATTATATCCGATTGTTTGGAGAGTTCTATGTGTTGGACCGGGATGGAAATGATATAACCTCTCTATTTACCCCCAAATTAAAACAGCTGTTTATCTTGATTATGCTTCACTCTTCCCGTGGAGGTTTCGGGATATCGAGCAAGGACTTGACACGGATGATTTGGGGGAATGACAACCCCTCGAAAAGTACGAAGAGCCTTCGAAGCGTATCTATATTGAAACTCCGGAAGATATTGGAACGTATCGATACGGTCGAGGTCCTATTTAACGCGAATCGATATATTCTCCAGCTTTCGGAAGATGTCTATTGCGATTATTTGGTTTGTTTGGATTGGCTGAAAGATAAACGGGTACGGACTCAGCCGGACTTTGAATATTTCTATGATATTATCAGCAAAGGAGAAGTGTTCAAAGGGGAATCGTTTGATTGGATGGATGATTTTAAAAGTTATATCTGTAATAGTACGGTGGATGTCTTGTCTCGCTTTATCGACACTTACTCGATCGAGGATGAGGCGGATCGGGTGATCCAGATAGCAGACCAGATCCTTCTGAACGATCCTTGCAACGAGGAGGCTTTGATTTATAAGATCAAAGCCTTGATTCACCAGAACAACTTCAAATTGGCCCGTTATGTGTACGACCGCTTTTGCGCTTTATACCAAGAGATGTATGGCGAGGCTTTCCCCTCTTCTTTTGAGCAGGTCGTACCGTCTTCGCTGATGAGTCAGCAATCTCCCCAGTAATATTATAGTGTGCCTGCTCATTGGCAGGACTGTGCCATCGCTATTGTCACACTTGTGCCATCGTTGTGGCAAGACCGTGCCACCGTTATGGCATGCCTGTGCCATCCGTGTGGCACTCCTCTGGCATTACAGTGACAAATGTATGCGCCCCACTGATAGCGATCCTTTCGAATAGGGAGGCAGGTGCTATGCCTCTGACTTATCGAAGATTTTTATAAATATTTCTTGATTTATTTATATTGCTGTTATTATGTGAATTATGCTTTGTGCTGATATGAAATTAGCCTTAAATTAGCCCTAGGTTAATGTCTTGTTTAGCGTTCGTTAACTCATGGTTTACTGCTCATCCCTATATTCGCTCTCGTTGTTTCGCACGAGGAAGCGAGGAAGCGAAGTTGTGTTTTACTATATATTTTTTCTTACGATGAATATCGTAAAGGTTGAAGTCTGTAAGGGCCTTTCTTCTAAGAGTTGATATTTATGTATAAACTGAATAGTTATGAGTAAAGATGTGAACAATGGTCAGTCCAGACGTGAGTTTCTAGGAAGATCGGTCGCTGCTTTGGCGGCCGCGTCTTTCCTTCCGAGTGCTTTCTCTTGTACGGGGAAGAGTGTGGCGGCTCCCGCTCCGGTTGATACGGCGGCGGAGGCAGGCAAGGTTAACTCGAAGTTCGGTGGCGTGCAAATCGGCACGATCACTTATAGTTGGCGTTCCATGCCGGGTGGATTGGAGAATATCATCAAGTATTGCCAAGAGGCGAATATCAGTTCCATCGAGTTGATGGGAGGTGATCTGGAAGCTTATTTAGGAGCTCCGGAGAATCCGATGATGAAATTCTTCCGTCAGCAAGCTTCTCAACCTGCGGCGAAACCGGGTGAGAAACCTGCGGCTCCTCGTCGGATGGGTCCCCCGAAGTTTACTCCGGAGCAGCAGGCTGAGATCGATAAATATAAGGAAGCGGTGAAAGCGTGGCGTCTCGAGTTGGATCTATCAAAGGTAGAAGGTGCCCGTAAGTTATTGAGCGACGCAGGAATATCGGCGCATATCGTGAAGATGGAACCTTCCCGTATGGGTTCGGACGAGGAAATCGATTATGCGTTCAAGGTAGCCAAGGCCATGGGCGCTAAAGCCGTGACGGACGAGATTAATTTGGAGACGGCGAAAAGAGTCGCTCCATTTGCCGAGAAGCATGGGATGTATATGGCTTTCCATAATCATATGCAATATGCCGAAGAAGGGTTTAGTTGCGATCCGATCTTAGCGGTCTCTCCTTCTATTATGTTGAATTTTGACGCGGGCCACTTCTTTGGCTCTACAGGTATCCACCCGAATGAGATGATCAAGAAATATCATGATCGGATCTATAGTATCCACTTGAAAGACAAGACGGGGCCTACGACAGGGGACCAGCCGAATACGAATCAAGTATGGGGACAAGGGGAGATGCCGTTGGAAGACGTGCTCTTGTTGATCAAACAAGAGAAATGGCCTATCTATTGCGATATAGAACTGGAATATGATATCAAGCCTTGGTCTGACTCCGTGAAAGAGGTAGGCACTTGCGTGAAATATGCTCGACAAATATTGATGTAGATTATAGAAAGTTGTCTTTGGTATGTCATTAATAGGTATAACGAAAGGGCCGGTTCCTGATGGAGCCGACCCTTTATTTTTCATTTATTGATCTCTTTTACCAAATTGGGCGCGCACTTAAAATGGACAATGGTTCTGGGGATCAACATTAAAGTCTCTCCGCTTTTCGGGTTTCTAGCCAACCTGCTTGTCTGCAAGCGGGGAGTATAAACACCGAAACCCTGTATACATACCTTTTCTCCGGCTCTCGTTTTCTCTAAGATGATGTTATTAAGTTCTTCCAATATGTACCGGATTTCTTCTTTGTCATTACCGACTCTTTTCGATAATTCCTCGATTAGCTGACTTTTATTCATATCGTATTATTTTTTGAGAAGTTTGTTCTTTGCTCTGTTGTTAAATATTTTTTCCTGTATTGCAAAGGCGATAAGCCCGTGTGCCTCCGAAAGAAGCGTCCCAACGAGGATTGGTTCGAGAACTGCGTCTTCTCAACAATCTCTTGGATATTCAAGGTAGAGTTGGTGAGTAATCCTTTTAATTCTAGGATCATATATTCCGTAATCCAATCTTTGGCGGATTTGCCGCTTACCTCCTTAACAACCATGGTCAAGTATTTAGGGGTGATGCATAGAGAGTTCGCGTAGAACGTCACGCTTCTGTTCACTTTGTAATTACTCATGACCAATTGAAAGAATTTGTGGGTCAGTTCTTTCTTGTGTACATCTATCGTTGCCGTACTGTCTAAAGAATTGACTTTATAATGGTTATATATATCAAGGAATAATATGCGAAGTAAGAGCATAACCGACTCTCTTCGATACTGGTTTTCCGGATCGACGGCTTTTCTTATAAGTAATTCAAAGAAGTCTACAAAGGAAAGAGTTTCCACGTCTTCCATCTTGAAATAGTAATGTTGCCTCATATAGAAAAAGAAATGTGGCGAGAAACGACTGATACCGCTTAATATATCAGTATAAAAGGATTCCGTGATCGTGAAATATCTGATTTGGAAATCTACGCTAACGTCCGTTAATGCGACCAATTGCCCCGGCAAGATGATGATGAGCTCTTTAGGGGTTATAATGTGCTTGTTGGAATAGATATCAATTTTAGCGTTTCCTTTTACACAATAGATGACAATCCCTAATCTTATATAAGAAGGGTAAGTGGTAATAGGGAGTTCTTTGGAAAGTGTAAAGATCTTGAAGTCCTTCTCCAAAGAATAATCAATACCACTATTCGGCTCAACTATTTTTTTAATATTTCCCGACATTCTTTTTGTCTATGTTTCTTATGTAAAATTATAACTTCGTCTTTTACTATATTTATCTAGTGGTTGTTTGGTATAATATTACAGAAATATAGGTCTCGTTTTGGCGTTTTTTAAAGTTTGGTTTAAATGATACCTTGAAAAATAACCGCTATTGGATGTTTTTGTTTGTAGGTCTAATACTTTTTTGCAAATACGGTTGAGGTGATGTTAGGGATAACTTGTATTCTAAGGGCTGTGAGAGCTGGATGGAATATGTGTTAGGAAATATTAGTAATTCAGGTTAAGGACAAGCGTGCGAGACAAGAACGGGAAGGATTGCCTCGCACGACAGGCTTAGGTCGTCTTTTAGATAAACTTGAGTATATCTTCTGCCTTTTCCGCTATATGATCGGGTGCGTATTTCTCTAATTCCGTACGAGGGCGAAACCCCCATGTTACCCCACAGGAGGTCACTTCGCTGTTGATGGCGGTTTGCATGTCTACGTCCGAGTCACCGACATAAAGAGCGTTCTCTTTGGATATGCTCGCTCGTTCTACGATCTCATTGACGATACTGGGATCTGGCTTCGCCTTTACTCCTTCACGCTGTCCGAGAACCTCCGTAAATTGTATGGAAGGAAAGAAATGGGCGATGAGCTTACGGGTAGCGGCTTGATATTTATTAGAAGCGACCGCCAGTTTTATCCCTCTTTCCTGCAACAAGGCTAATAACTCAGGGATACCGGGGTAGGGAACGCTGCGATCTGTGTTATGCAGATCGTAATGCTTCAAGAACTCTTCCCTTACCTTTAGTATATTCTCTTCCGTCTTTTCACCTTCGGGTAACGCACGTTCGAATAATTTGTTGATGCCGTTTCCTACGAAGAAGTTATACTCCTTTACGTCATGTGTCGGAAAGCCGTTTTGCCGCAACGCATGGTTCGTGCTATGGGCTAAATCCGCGATCGTATTTAATAACGTTCCGTCAAGATCGAATATTACTAACTTTTTCATTTTAGTTTTCTGGCAAAATTAATGGAATGTAGAGATATACTTTCCCTTTCGACTGATAAAATAGATGAACCGATTTAAAAATAGATAAAAGTATTAGGTCATATATAAGATATTTGTATCTTTAGGACAGGAATAGAAATCCTTTGTAATATATTGTATAACCTAAAATTGGAACATCATGGGAAAGAATCAATTAATTCACGGGAATGAATTTCATTTGCTGAAACAAGCTGAGATTCATAAAGCTACAGGTAAATTAGTCGAGTCACTAAACTTGGCAGCCGGTTCTACGGGAGGTTTTGATATTTATAAAGTTGTAGAGGCTTATTTTACGGATTTAGAGAAAAGAAAGGAGATCAATGATTTGTTGGGTATTTCCGAGCCATGTGAGACACGTGTCACGGAAGAATGCTTTTCTTAAATAAGCCGCAGTAGGAATAACATAGAAAAAGGAGATACCTGAATCAGATATCTCCTTTTATTATATCTCAAAGAAGAATCAATTACTTACCAGAAAGTTTTTCTTTCAAAGCAGCCAATTCCTCGATGTCACCTAATGTAGTCTTTTCAACCGGACCGGTTACCATTCCAGATTCCTCTTCTTTTTTACCACCACGTTTTGAGGATGCCTTCTTTTCAGAAGTTGCCTTAGCGCCTTTTTGCTCATCTTCAAAGATGCGGCTGTGAGAAAGGATGATACGTTTAGCTTCCTTGTTGAACTCGATTACCTTGAATGAAAGTTTCTCATCTACTTGAGCTTGAGAACCATCTTCTTTTACAAGATGCTTCGGAGTAGCGAAACCTTCTACGCCGTAAGGCAAAGAGATAACGGCACCCTTATCCAATACTTCGATGATTGTACCTTCGTGGATAGAACCAACCGTGAAGATTGTCTCGAATACATCCCAAGGATTCTCTTCCAATTGCTTGTGGCCTAAGCTTAAGCGACGGTTTTCCTTATCGATTTCCAATACTTGAACCTCGATCTCTGCTCCGATCTGAGTGAATTCAGACGGATGTTTGATCTTCTTCGTCCAAGACAAGTCAGAGATGTGGATCAAGCCGTCAACACCTTCCTCGATTTCTACGAATACACCGAAGTTTGTGAAGTTACGAACCTTAGCCGCATGACGAGAACCTACCGGGAAGCGCTCCTCGATGTTTTCCCAAGGATCAGCCTTCAATTGCTTGATACCAAGAGACATCTTACGCTCGTCACGATCCAAAGTCAAGATTACGGCCTCGATCTCGTCACCAACCTTCATGAAGTCTTGAGCGGAACGCAAGTGCTGTGTCCAAGACATCTCTGAAACGTGGATCAAACCTTCTACGCCCGGAGCGATCTCGATGAATGCGCCATAGTCAGCCATAACGACAACTTTACCCTTAACCTTGTCACCAACCTTCAAGTTCGTATCCAAAGCATCCCATGGGTGCGGAGTCAATTGCTTCAAGCCAAGAGCGATACGTTTCTTCTCGTCGTCGAAGTCCAAGATAACAACATTGATCTTCTGGTCAAGCTGAACGATTTCTTCCGGATGAGAAACACGTCCCCAAGAAAGGTCTGTGATGTGGATCAAACCGTCTACGCCACCCAAGTCGATGAATACACCGTAAGAAGTGATGTTTTTGACAGTTCCTTCCAATACCTGTCCTTTCTCCAATTTGGAGATGATATCTTTCTTCTGTTGTTCCAACTCAGCCTCGATAAGAGCCTTGTGAGATACAACAACATTCTTGAATTCTTGATTGATCTTAACAATCTTGAATTCCATAGTCTTACCTACAAATACATCGTAGTCGCGGATCGGCTTCACATCGATCTGAGAACCCGGCAAGAACGCTTCGATACCGAATACGTCAACAATCATACCGCCCTTCGTACGACATTTGATGTAACCTTTGATAATTTCGTCTTTTTCAAGAGCCTCGTTAACACGATCCCAAGAACGTGTAGCGCGTGCTTTCTTGTGTGAAAGGATCAATTGTCCTTTTTTGTCTTCTTGGCTCTCGATGTAAACCTCTACCTCGTCACCAATCTTTAAATCCGGGTTATAACGGAACTCGGACATAGGAACAACACCGTCAGATTTGAAACCGATGTTTACAACAACCTCACGTTTGTTCATAGAAGTAACGGTACCCATAACCACTTCTTTGTCTTTTACCGTGTTCAGGGTCTCGTCATACGTTTTTACAAGATCGTCCTTGCTTACTTCGGTGTAAGTCTCGCCTTGCTCGAAAGCGTCCCAGTTGAAATCTTCAACCGGCTGGATGTTTTTTAAATTTTCCATTCTTTAATTGTTAATACTAAGTTTGTTTTAATTAGTAAGTTAGACTTTATGTTGTCATCTCTCAAAAATCGGGGCAAAGGTAATGCTTTTTTTCTGATTGACAAGAGTTTTGAGGGGTAAAAACATTCATTTGGGCCGTGTTGGCTGTAATTACGGAAAACTGTTGATTTTTATTGATATTTATTTTGTAAGTTTGCGAATTGTAAGCGATAAATCAATGAGTAGAGGATTTTTAAGAAAGTCCAGCGTCAATACTTTTATAGGAATAGTGTGGATTTTGTTTGCGGTGGGCACAAGTGCGCAGAATGCCGTGAGTAAATTTCGTGCGGATAGCATACGCCAATCTTTATCACGTATCCAAAAACCTCAGGATAAGATACCCCTTCTTAAAGAATTAATCGGCTTGTACTGGCAATTGCCGGAGGAGGTGCCAGCGTTGAAAGAGATAATCGATATCGCGATGCCTTTGGATTCCATCGGGATCGTATACGATGCGATGGCTGGCTTGAGTCGTTATTATTATAATGTAGAAAATAGGGATAGCCTATTATATTGGGTGGGGCAATTGGATTCGTTGGCCTCAAAAAGGCATGAGAGTCCCAGAGGGTTGTTTTTATCCGGTAGCTTGGTTTGTCAGGATTATCTATGGTCCGGCAATTATGAGTTGGCTATGGACAAGGCCATGCAATATCTGGATTTGGCCCGGGAAAGTAAGAACGATTACGGCCTGCTACGGGCTTATCGCGATCTAGGGATGGTGTACCAGCGGATTAAGAAAGACAGTGACGCGGTAGAGATCTTCGGGAAAGGCCTGCACTTATTGAAAGGGGAGAAGGCGAATCCTGCTTTCCGGATTATGTATTTGTCTAATATGTTGGAATCTACCCTGCTATTAGGACGTTTGTCCGAGTCGGAGGCGCTCTTGAAACAGTATGATCATTTATTGGATTCCTTGGAAAGGAAGTATAATGGGGAGGGAAAGATTTTTCCGGTAAAACGTCATCGTTGCTTGATGAGTTGCTATTATTGCGAGCTGTATACCATGAAAGGGAATTCGGGAAAGGCACAGGCGTATTTGGATCAGGCGACCGCTTATTTGGATAGTTCTTTTGGGAATAGGGTGGAGGCTCAATATCTCCGGACAAAATCATTTTATTATTGGAAGGAGAAAGATTATAGGCATGCGTTGTCCGCTGTCAATCTGGCTTTAAAGATCAATCGTGATCTGGATAAGTTGGAGATGAAGAAAGCGATATTGCAATCATCCGGCCAATTGCAAGAGGCGGTCACTATCTATGAGGAGATCATCAATAAGACGGAGACGATCAACACGGATGCCTTCGACCGGCAAATCGAGCAACTCCGTGTATTGAATGACTTGAATGACCTGGAAAAGCAAGATCGGGAGTTGAAGCTGAAATCGGAGCAAGAAGCTTTGAAGCAGAAGCAGATTGTCGTATCTATCGGTCTTCTATTGGTCTTGATGGGCCTACTCTATATGTTGTGGCGTATTTATATGCATACTAAGAGGTTGAGAAATGAGTTGCTTCAGGAGAAAGACTCCTTGATCGCTTCGGAGAAGCAACTGCGGGTCGTGACGAAAGAGGCGGAGGCGGCGAACAAGAAGAAAAGCGCCTTTATCGCCAATATCAGCCATGAGGTGCGTACGCCGTTGAACGCCATTGTCGGGTTCTCGGAATTATTGGCGAGTAGCGAGTATAGCGAGGAGGAGAAGATCCGGTTTGCCGGGGAGGTGAACCATAGTTCCGAGCTGCTATTGAATCTGGTGAACGATGTCCTGGATTTATCCCGTTTGGAATCCGGCAAGATCAAGTTCAGCGTGAAGCCAAACGATCTGGTCGCCTGTTGCCAGAGGGCGTTGGATTCGATTCGCCATCGGGTGAAGCCCGGGGTCCGATTGACGTTTACTCCCTCGCTTGAATCTTATACCTTGAATACGGATGCCTTGCGTTTGCAGCAGTTGTTGACAAATTTGTTGTCGAATGCCGCTAAATTCACTTCCGAGGGAGAGATTAATCTCTCATTTGCCGTGGATGAGAGCAAAGGTGAGGTTCGTTTCTTCGTTACGGATACGGGCTGTGGAATCCCTGAGGATAAGTGTAAGAAGATATTCGAGCGTTTTGAGAAATTAGACGACTTTGTTCAAGGTACCGGTTTGGGACTTTCTGTTTGCCAGATCATCTCGGAACAGCTTAAAGGTTCTTTATCCGTAGATGTCTCTTATAAGGGCGGTGCCCGGTTTGTCTTTATACATCCAACGAATTTAATTGAAACCCCTATATGAGGCTGATGAATCTATTCGATAACGGGATATCCATACGTATAGGGGTGGTTATTATGATCTCCCTTGTATTTTGCGGCTCGATGAAATCTTCCACGCCTCCTCCCGGCAAGGATCGTTTAACAGAGATCGACAGCTTGGAGAAGGTATTACCGGGCTGCCCGACGATAGCGTCTACTTTACCCATATTGCAGCGGTTGGCTTTGCTTTATCGGCAAGAGCCCAAAATGAAAGATTATTATCAACGTCTTTATGAGAACGCGATGGCGGTGGATTCCATATCTATCGCATATAGAGGATTGAAAGGTATGGCCGAGTATTATTACAATCAGTCTAAGCGTGATAGTTTGGTCTATTGTTGTAATATCGTAGATTCTATGGCGAAGGCCCGCCATGAATATCCGTATGTCTTGTTTGAGGTGAAGAGTTATTCCAGTCAAGATCTCCTTTGGCTAGGGAATTATGAGTTGGCAATGAGTGAGGCGATGGATCTGTATCGGTTGGCGAGCAATCTGAATCATAAATACGGCTTGCTTCGCTGTTCGGAGACTTTGGGGCTGATTTACCAACGTATCCGTAGGGATAGCGATGCCGTAGTCTCTTTTCAGGAAGGTTTGGATTTATTGAAGGATATAAAAGATGTTCCCGATATCATGGATACTAAAATCCGGTTAACTTCTTATCAATTGGAAAGTAGTGTCCGAACGAAACAATATACGTTGACGGAACGAATCTTGGAACAATATAAAGCCCTGCTGGATGAGCAATATGAGATTAATCAAGAAAAAGGTGATGTTTTGCTACTAGAGCGGGAGTATTGGCTGCTTTATTCTTTTTACACGAGCTTTTATCTTTCGAAAGGAGATTTGGCAAATGCCAAGAAAGCGTTGGATAAAGCCTCTTCCTATGTCGGCAATAGTTTGGTAGAGAAGGACTATGCAATCAATACTTATCTAGCGGTTAAGGCTCGTTATTATAAGGCGGCTGGAGATATCCCGTTGGCACTGCGTTATATAAATGAAGTGTTGGAGACAGAGCGATTACCCGAAGATATTCAGTTCAAGGCGGATATCTTGAAAGAGCAAGGCCGGTTGGGGGAAGTGATGGCTTTGTATGATGAGCTTTACAATACGATGACGCAGAACAGGGGGATTGCTTTTCTCCGGCAGGTGAATCAATTGCGAACCTTGCATGAGTTGCATGAAAAGGAATTGAAAGAAACGGAACTGAAGGAAGCCGGGTTACGTATCGCCCGGAAACAAGATTTGTTGGTGTTTATCTTATCTATATCGGTCGTGTTATCGATCCTTCTCTATATCTCGTTTTTATACTACCGCCATCTACGATCCTTGAAAAACCAATTACAGCGAGAGAAAGACTTGCTTTTGGAATCCCAAAGACGATTGATGAGGGAGAAAGCCCGTGCGGAAGAGGCCAGCCTGATGAAAAGCGCTTTTCTCGCTAATATGAGCCATGAGATCCGGACCCCGTTAAATGCGATCGTAGGTTTTTCCAGTTTGCTGGTGGAACCTTCTACCGATGCGAAAGAGCGGGAGGAATATTCGTCTATCATCCGGAATAATACGGATTTGATGTTGAATCTGGTAAACGACGTATTGGATTTATCCCGGATGGAGACTGGAGACCTTCATTTCAATATCAAGGATTATCCGCTTTTGGAGTGTTGCCAAATGGCATTGGAGAGTGTACGCTACCGGATGCCGGATGGGGTTAAATTGACTTTTTCTCCCGCAGGGGAACCAATCGTGGTACATGTAGATAATCTGCGCCTGCAACAACTGTTGACAAACCTGTTGACAAACGCCGCTAAATTTACGGAGAAAGGTGAGATTAACCTATCGTTCCAACTTGCGCCGGATCGGGAAAAGGTATGCATAGCCGTTACGGATACGGGTGCCGGTATTCCCCTTGAAAAACAAGCTGCGGTATTCAATCGCTTTGAGAAGCTGGATGATTACAAACCCGGTGCGGGTTTAGGGCTTTCTATCTGTCTTTTGATCGCCGAGCGGCTGAATGGTTCCTTGTCCATAGATTCCTCGTATACGGACGGAGCTCGCTTCGTGCTTATCCTTTCTTGTGAAATAGATTCCTCAATTTATAATCCGCCAATAGAAGTATGAGCGTGATGGCCCCTATGTATAAATAGAAAGCCAAGGCCGATGTGCTTATCGTGGGGACGGCTATCTTGGGTATCTCCATATATACGAAAGATACGATCGCAAGGGAAATCATGATAAGCGAGGCCACGATCGCCGCTAACAGGCTGAACCGTTCGTCACGTTTCTTCGCCTTTGCGGACTCAAGCATGATTTGTCGCATTACGTTCGAACGGAACGAGGCGGGAAGCTCCTCCTCCGGTATGCGTTTGAATAAATCCCCCAATAAATCGGGTTGTTCCTTATTTGTGTTTATCTTACTCATGATCCATTTCATTTAATAATACAAATAATTTTTTTCGGATGCGATGTAGCTTGACTTTAATATTCGAGGCGGTCAAGCCGGTGATAGAGACCAGTTCTTCTATTGTCTTTTCTTTCCAATAAAAGAGCAAGATCAAGGCCCGTTCGTCCGGTAGAAGTTGTTCAAGGGCGACTTCCAATCTTTGAACCTGTTCCGTGGATTCGGTTTGTCCGAACAGGTTCGTGACCTCCTCCTCCGATACGTTTTCAAGTGTAGTCTCCTCAATCGCTAGAAACTCATATCTCTTCTTCCTGACCGATGATATCGCCGTGTTATAGGCGATCCGGTAAATCCATGTGGAGAAACTACAATCCCCTTTGAATGAGGCTAGGTTTTTGAATACCTTCATAAACGTGTCTTGCGCCAACTCCTCAGCCTCCTCTTGGCTTCGTACCACTTTGAGGATCAACGAGTGAATCGGACGGCTATACTTGTCCAAAAGGCAAGCGAAACATGCCACGTCCCCCGCTTGTATCCTTTGTATGTAATATGTATCGGTATACAATTCCATTGTACTTAATGGACGCAAGCCGGGCAAATAGGTTACAACTTGCGGTAACAAAAATAAAAAATATTTTTCAGCCCGGAGGTGTAACCTATGGGAAACTGTTGCGTCAAATTAGCAAACAATATGAATGAATCAATTAAAATTATACAGTTATGATGGATTTTATTTCTGTTCCGCTAGTTGTCGGAATCGTTTGTGCAGGTATTTACGGATTATTTGAGTTGTTTGTTCGCAAGAGGGAACGTTTGGCGATTATCGAGAAGATCGGTGATAAACTGGATGCCTCTGCTTTCGATGGTAAATTGGGACTGCCTAACTACATGCGAAACTTCTCGTTCAGTAGCTTAAAGGCCGGGTGCCTTTTGGCGGGAATCGGATTAGGTTTGTTGGTAGGCTTTATTATTAATATGTGTATGGCGACAAATTCTTATTATGATGATGGTTGGTACAGGCATGAGGTAGCGGGTACGGCTTATGGGGCTTCGGTTCTTTTGTTCGGGGGAATCGGCTTGATAATAGCCTTCGTCATTGAACTGAAGCTAGGTAAAGGTAATAAATAGTCATAGGCTTGTTGGTAGAGACGTAGCACGCTACGTCTCTACTACAAGTAGATCTCCCCGAAGAATTCCGGACAGTGGAAATTCGGTTCCGGCAAGTCTATCGGGCTCCAACTTACGAAATGCGGATACTCGGTATCATCCGCGCATTTATAGAAATTACCCAATATCTTTTCCGGTAGGTTCTCGGGGTCCAATCCCATCAGCTTGAAAGGGATGACGACAATCAGGCTCCATGAGTAGATCCCTTTCTTCTCTGCGAATGACTGCCTTTTTAGGGATGGAAGTCGCTGGATACTTTTATACTCATCTTGCGAGAGGGATGTCTTGATATCCCGGGATGTCCGGCGGGCGGCATCGCAAGTCCCGATACAATTAAACTCGAAATTCATATAATGCGAGTCACCTTCCTTTTTCATGAAGAACTCCACGCAACTATCCTTATGCACTGACGAGTTGTCCATCTCATAAGACGCTTTCAAGGAGTAGCCTTGCACGGTATATCGTATGTAAAGATTCTGCTTGCTCCGGACGATATCAAAAACGGTGATAGGCTTATAGGGATATTCCCGCCAATTGGCATGGCTGATATATTCTCGTTGGGCTTTCTCCTCAAGAAGGGATCCTATGGATGTTATATCGAGTACATCCAGTACGTTGATTGTAGGTACTTTTAGTCTTTTCATTTTTAACTATAGATTTGAAGTAAAGGCCATTGTAAATATGTGGTCAATAAAACAGACAGCGCGCCGATAATAGACAATATTATTATGACCGACCCTACTATCCGGTTTAGTAACCATATTCCTCTGACATTAAACCATTTCCTCAGCTTAGCGATAATATATGTTATACCGAACCACCAAAGAATGGCCCCTATCCCTATACTGACGATGCCTACGACCAGCAACCAGAATGAATATTCCGGAAGCACGAAGCCAAATCTGGCAAACAGCCCGATATAGAGCAGGACGATTAAAACGTTGCTAAAGGTAAGTAGAAAAGCTGTAATAAAGTCTTGGGTGAACGATAATTTTTTTTCTCGTTGTTTCTTTAGGTTCCTAGTCGGGTTGCTTTGGAAGATATAATACCCGAAAATGCCGAGAACGATACTTCCGATCAATTGCAGGGGCGCTTGGTTCGCCTCCACGAAGTTGACCACAACTCCCATGCCCAGACAAGTCAGTGCCGCATAAATCACGTCGGATAGAGCGGCCCCTAATCCGGTGACGAACCCGTGCCAACGTCCTTTATTTAGTGTTCTTTGTATACAGAGCATACCGATGGGGCCCATGGGGGCCGAAACCAATACACCTATAATGATTCCTTTACTAACGATTCCTAGCATTAAGTTGAGTCTCTTCTAGTTTCTCGGGCAAAGATACATCCATTCCGCGATAAAAAAAAGGTAAAAAACGTAAGATACTGTAGGGACGAGGCTCGCTCGTCCCTTATTTCGGGAAATTGGGACTGTACAATAGGGTCGTATCGAGAGTCATCAATTTACCGTCTTTCACGAATGAATCTCCTCGCTCGGACAGATGCTCTACCATCATCTTGCGTAATTCGGACAACTTATTCTGATAGGCTGCGTCCTCACTAAGGTTATGTGTCTCTCCCGGGTCTTCCCGTAAATCGAACAACTGCTCGCTTCCGTTGTGGAAATTCCATATATACTTAATCTTCCCATCGGTAAGGGCTGCCCAGTAATTATCGTCGCTATAGCAAGTGGCATGCTCCATGTCTATATAGGGGCGCCATTGTTCCTGCTGGCCTTGGATCAGCTTGAGTAAAGACCGCCCGTCCATATCGGGAGGAACCGACCCGCCGGCGATATCGATAAAGGTAGGCAAGAAGTCTCTCAGTTCTACAGGTTGTTCTATGCTGCTTCCGTCCGGTATGGATTTGGATATACCGGCGGGCCATTTTACGATATAAGGAATATGGGCCGAACCCTCGTACGGATAGGTTTTCCGCCAATGATAATGATCGCCCAACATATCACCATGATCCGCCGTGAAACAAATCAGGGCATTGTCGTACATACCTTTGTCTTTTAGGGTCTGGATGATTTGCCCTACTTGATCGTCGATAAAGGTGATATTGGCGTAATAATGGCGACGGGAGTTTATGGCATACGCATCCCCGAAATTACCGAATGGGGCATCCGATGCTCCTTGGAGAGGATCTTTCGGCTCGGCGTATTGTCCGCACCAATCTCCTATATGGGGTTTCGGGATATCTGCGTCCTTATACATATCCAGATAACGTTGAGGCGGATCATAAGGACTATGCGGGCGGGCGAATGATATCTTGAGGAATAAGGGCTTGTCGTTGTCGTAGTTCCGGATCAACTCGCAAGCGGTCTGTCCGGTCCAAGCCGTAGGATGAAGTCTCTCGTCTAACTTATAGACACCGGCGGCATGGTCGTTCCAGCCGATACCCGTAAGATCCGGGTCTTTTCCGGGTGCCCGCAATTGAAACCATTCCCGGTAATCGCTGATGAAATCGGGGCTTTCCACCCGGCCACTCTCGTCGATCAAGGTCGCGTGGAATCCGTGAAGCGCTTTCTGCGGAAACCAATGCATCTTACCGATCCCGAAGGTATAATACCCCAGATTCCGCATCATCTGAGGCATCTCGTAACGATACTTCAAGGCCATGCGTCCGTATCCCAGCATACCATGATGCCAAGGAGACATCCCGGTCAATAAACCGGCCCGGCCCGGAGTACTACTTGGAGCGGAGGAATATCCGCTCACGAACAACGAGCCTTCTTGCGCCAGCCGGTCGATATTCGGTGAGATCACCGCCTTGTTTCCCATGCAGCCGAGGGCGTCGCCACGTTGTTGATCGGTCATGATCAGGATGATATGCGGCTTACCGCTCTTTACGGGCATGGCGGGAGAGACGGCGGTCTCTGCCTCTTTCCCGCTTTTGCTATGCGTCATCCCCGGAAGTGTCGCACCCAGACCGATTCCGAGGGATGACTTAATGAAGTTTCTTCTTTCCATTATTTAGCCTTGATTGTGTGATCTCGAACTCCTTTTAAGATTCCCTGCAATTGGAAAACGATCTCCGGATGTTGCAAGGCCTTGTTTCCTTCCTCGTAGACCTTCGTCATGTCGTATAACTGAGGCTCGGGGGAATATCCGGTCTCAATCTTCTCATATTCCATGATAGCGGAACCTACGCTCGGCTCGATATATTTCCAATCTTTCGTACGGACGGAAAGTGCCTTATTAAGCGCTTGCTCGATTACCCACGGGCGGTCTTCCTTGCTTTTCCCGATCCAAGTATCCAGATAATCATAGCTATCCGGCGCGCTTCCTTCCGGAAGACGGGAATTCGTCAGTGAGGCAAGGGAGGCGAACCAGTCGATCTGGCTCACTAGCGCGTCTGATACGGCGGCTTGCTTGATCTCCTTTGGCCAATGTACGATAGCCGGGATACGCGTTCCCCCTTCGAAGGCGCTGTATTTATTACCTCTAAGCGGTCCGGCGGGTTTATGATCGCCTAGTAGCTCCACGGCCCGGTCCGCGTAACCATCGTCTACGACAGGTCCGTTATCGCTTGACAAGATGATCAAGGTGTTTTCCGTCAATCCCATCTCATCCAATGTTTTCATCAATTGGCCTACGCTCCAGTCGAATTGCTCGATAGCGTCGCCCCTCACGCCCATCGGGTTCTTTCCCCGGAAACGGTCGTGCGGGAAGCGGGGTACATGCACGTCGTTCGTGGCGAAATACATGAAGAAAGGCTTCTCTTTATTCTCCTTGATAAAATCGATGGCGTGTGTCACGATAGAATCGGCGATATTCTCGTCTTTCCAAAGCGCCTTGCCGCCACCTTTCATGTAACCGATACGGCTGATCCCGTTTACGATGGATTGGTCGTGCCCGAAACTGGGCTTCTGGTTGTATAATAATTCCGGATTATCTTTTCCGGTCGGCTCTCCGGGAAAGTTCTTCTGGTAACTGACATAGATCGGGGCGTCCGGATCGTAGTTCGCCACCTGCCCGTTCTCGATGAATACGCAGGGGACGCGGTCTGCCGTTGCCGCCATGATATAGGAATAATCAAATCCCAGATCGCCAAGGGCGGTGGGGAGTGGGGCGTTCCAGTCTTGCTCGCCCGCTTTGTCTCCTAGGCCAAGATGCCATTTGCCGATAGCGGCCGTGGCGTATCCTGCGTTCTTGAACATATCGGCTATCGTATAACGCTCCGGTCGTATGATCATTCCGGCGTTTCCCGCGGCGATGTCCGTTCCCGGGCGGCGCCATGCGTATTCTCCGGTTAGCATGGAATATCGGGAGGGCGTACTGGTGGAAGCGGTCGCGTGAGCGTTGGTGAAGCGGATGCCGTTCTTGGCAAGCCGGTTGATATTCGGGGTTTTCACTTGCGTGCCGTCGTAGCATTCCAAGTCTCCATATCCCAAGTCATCCGCATAGATGAACAATACGTTTGGCGTTCTAGGTGTAATGTCTTGTCTCTGTTGGGCTTTTGCGATACCGGCTGTAAGAAGCGAGGCACCGATCCCTACGATAAGTGTTGATTTCATGTTGTTTATTATTTAGATGTTCTTGTTGTGTATCTGCGATTTCTTATTCATGGCATGTTCTATGGACATTAATTGAATTATATACAAAAATAACCAAATTATTTCAGAATAAGGGTAACCACACCAAAATATCTATGAGATGGAGCTTAGGAAGAAATGCTTTTTGGCTCTGGTTAAAAGGGGGGCTTATCGTATATTTTCATGTACGCTCTTGCTCCTTATCGTATAATGCTGTAAAAAGTCGTACGTGTTTCCCGAAAAACATGTACGACTTTTTACAGAAACACGTACGTGTTTTGCGAAAAAGATAATCACGTTTTTAAAGCATTAATGTTCAATTGTTTATATATTCGTTCCATTTACGTACTTATTGTATTGAATTTGTCTTGGAATACAGTGTGTTCTTTCATTAGAAAATCCGCTTTTCATCTTTGTAAATGGTTCATCAAAAAGGATATAATCTCATTGATTATAGCTATCTTTGCTACCTATAAGAAACTTTCTTGTATTTATTTGACTGACAGGTTGTAATTGAGAAGTAATAAGTTGTTGGTAATGATTTGGTGAAAGTCAAGTTGCACTAATAATCTATGCTTTGCTTACATTCAAACACACTCTATGCAAATATAGAAGAGATTTTGTTAATAACCAAAATATTCAGAAGTATTATAACAGAGACCAAGAATCCTTTTCTGTCTCTGCTATAATTTAAGATTTAGACTATTTCTTTTTTCTCTTATTTGTATTCAGTTTTTGAATATCTTTCTCCAACTCTTTGATGCTTTCCAATCGCTCCAACTGTTTTTGAACCTCCTTGTATTTGTCATACTCATCAGCGGCTTTTTGCAGTGCCAATTTATGAGAAATGGACCCAGCGTGTTCCAGTATATTTTTGTCATTCATCGTAAGCACCTGCTTCAGTTTCTCAATCCAATCCCGCATATACATTGGTTTGTGTTGTATTGCTTGAGTCTCTGCATAAGCGAGGAATTGTTCTACGATTAATTTCAAAATCCCAATTTCCTCCTCATTCAGGTAGTTCTTCCCAATTTCCACATCTGCTTTACGAACCTTGTTAGGCAGAGATGTTGATGTCAGTCCCATTTGCGGCAATGCGGCATTTGCCCGATAATAGATCAATTCCGCTGCAGTTTTGCCACTAACCGCCCAAAGAAGTTTGTTTTGTATCTCTTTGTAAAAGGCAAGGGTCATTTCATCGGACGGGTCATAATCAATACTAGTGGCGTAAATATCTTTGATTTGTTGATAGAAGAGCCGTTCAGACAAGCGAATCTCTCGAATCCTGTCTAACAGTTCTCGGAAGTAGTTCATGGATGAGCCGCTCTTGAATCGCTCATCGTTCAGAGTAAACCCCTTGATGATATAATCCCTCAAACGTTGCGTTGCCCAGATACGGAACTGTGTACCTTGCATAGATTTCACCCTGTAGCCGACTGAGATTATTACATCCAAGTTGTAATAATTAACCTCGTGGCTCTGTGTCTTATCTTCAATCGCACCATGCTGAGTGGTTGTTCGGAATTTCCGAACAACCATATTCTCATTCAGCTCTCCTTCCTCGAAGATGTTTTTGATATGCTCACTTATAGTAGATTTAGCCTTTCCAAACAGAGACCCAATCTGTGTCTGCGTCAGCCAAACCGTCTCCTCCGAGAATAGTACATCGACTTTTATCGTACCATCCTGAGACTGATATATGATAATTTCATTTTGTTGTTCCATGTATACTTCTAAATATTGGAATTACCCTTCATTCCTTGGTTGTTATTTATTCTATATCTTTACTTTGCATAATGTGTCCTACTTGCTACTATTAAACAATTCTTTTATATCAACATTCAGTAAATCAGCTATTTTAGCGAAAGTTTCAACGGATGGTTGGATAGAATTGGAGCACCATCTTGATACTGTAGCAGGATCTTTTCCCAATTGTTCGGCAAGCCATTTTCCTGTCTTTTGCTTCTCTACTAAAACGACTTTTAATCTATTGATATGCTTCATTCTAACTGATTTAACTTGATATTTCATGCAAAGATATTGATTATTCCAGATAATGGCACAATCTTTAGTGAGAAACAGATAAGTTAGTTCTTATATACAGTTATCCACAATCTAAATTTCAAAGTGGTAGAATTTGACCACTTTAGAATAAGTGCGGGACTGCCGTCTTTTTGAATGCTATTTTCATTGAACAGGGTATGCCGCAGGGTGAGCGGCTTGTCAAACTCAACCAAATAGCCATTCACCAAATGAGCATATTGGAAAGCGGTGGCAATAAGAACCGAAAGTAGCTAAAATGAAGGATGATGAATTATGGTTCAAAACAAGGTTTACGATTATATGGTTACCATTTTGAGGGGATGAGACGCAGCACGCTGCGTCTCTACAACTGGAGACAAAATTGGGCGAAAAAAGTAAGTTAACTTCGTTGGCAAAGTAAGTTAATTAAAATACCGAAGTAAGTTAACTTACTTTGCCAACGAAGCTAGCTTACTTTGAAAGTGAGGCATTGGGGGTTGGAAATCAAATAAAATATTATACATTTGCATGACTGGATAAGTCAAAGCAAATAATAGGTATCAAACAATGATAAACTAAAAAACATATGGATTATCTTAGGTTGAAATATTATTAATACGTATATTTGCGACAAGAAAAGGCTTTTAAGTTAAGAGCCTCGTGTTGCGAGTGATATTTGTTCCATTGATTGAAAATCGGCAAAATTTTCTTACAATTCCCAATGGACAAAGAAGGCCCCGCAACCCTTTACCGGCTATACGTGTTATCTATGCTGCCGTAGGTAGTAGAGATATGTTATTGTATATAGATAAAGGGGGCGTGTGGCTGACTTTACTGGGAGTTGGGTCTTTGCCGAACCTTCAATCATGTAAATGTTCAGTCTGCGCCCTTTCCTTATATCTTAATGAAAGGACCACTACTTAACAAAAGCCATATAGCGCCCGTCTTTACGAAGGAGATCTTATCTAAAACTTGTCCAGATCTTGTAAATCTAATAATTAATTGTAAAGTGAATGGCTTATGGACGCTTGTGATATTGAGGAGATCCAGAATCTCTTTATTTACTACTCCGCTTGTTTCAGTAAGTATTTTCCAGAGTTGGGGTTTTATTGTAATGAGAGGGAATTCCAGATACATGGTATCGTGCGGAGATATAGTGACATTACGGGAGTGTCCCATGATGGCTCTTATTTCTTAATTGAGATGCGAAAAGAATACCTGATCTACTTACCGTTATTGGTTGGTTCCAAATTCCGCATTTTAACTAAACAAAAACAACTTTATTCGTAATACGATCTTATGCCAGAACTCATATCCATAGAAGAAGCCGCCCGTATTACCGGTTTCCCGTACGAGGAGATTGAAGATTGGGTAAAATCCCGAAAGATAACCTCTTTCCATACGAGAACCGGTACACGTATGGTAGATCCTGAGAACCTACGTGATTTCATTGCTCATATCGAACATCTAGGGATTCAAAAACTATACTTGCAACTGGTCATTCAAGACAAGGAGGAGGAAGCCGACGAGATTATCGCCCAGTACGACGATTACCTTTTCTGCCTACGATCCTTAAAGAACATCTCTCCCCTACTTAAACAAATCATCGCCGAACTATCCACATTTATAGATGATAAGCAAGATCGGTATATATTCACGGAAATAACCTCTGGGGCAAAAATACTGGACGTAGCCAAACGGATCTCCCTACCGGTCACAAGCCTAACCCTGTCTCCCTACATCCGTAAATGCCTCCAAAAATTGGAGCTGGAGACTATGGAGGACCTATTGCGCTACGCTAGGAAGAAAGGGCTCGATTCTTTGTTGAAGATTCCGGGATTCGGCCCTCTCGGTTTAGACCAGTTAAAATTTCAGCTGGAAAAGCATAAGATCATGAATAAGGCCGGAGACTCGGATCTCTATCAATACATCATCAATGAGCCGGATAGCTGAACACAAAAAGAGCCTCTCTTCACAGGGAGGCCCTTTTTATGTGATGCCGGAAATAACCAATAAAAACTTCCCGACACTACGGTGTTAATCATCTTATATGCTTACATAAAATTAGCAGAAGGCTTTGGTTTGCGATATACTAATAGTGTTACATTCTTTTTGACATTGCAAAGATACGTCGGCCTATAAGGGTGCGCAATACCTATATATATGTAAAAAAGGAGAGTTCGTACCTATTAATTGCTATATTCTTCTTCATGGCCAGTGAAATATGGCGTAAAAAAGGCGTGAAACCAAGTGGAATCACGCCTAAATCTATCTATGCCTTTTTTTTAATGGGCAAGCTTCAACTGATTCTCCAAAGCCTGTTTTATATACCCGTTAATCGTAGTTCCCGCCTCTTGCGCCAATGCTGCGATTCGGCTATGTATTTCTGGTGAAATACGGATATTTAACGTGCCGCTATAAGGTTTACGAGGTTCCACGCCATCAGCCAAACAGCCGGCAAGATAGCTTTCTACTCCGGCTTCAAAATCCGCACGAAGTTCATCGATAGTATTACCTTCATAAAGAATTAAATCTTTACTCATACCAAGTACCTTTCCGCAAAGACAGTTATCAGCCTTACTGTACTCAACAGAACCTTTATAACCTTTGTATTCCAAATAGTCCATATTGAATCATTTCATTTAATTAAACCATTACTTTTTAAATGCTGATATATCGCTTTCATCATCCACTCCTTCATAATACTACCCGGATGCGGTTTGTGAATATCAATATATTGTCCCGTCTGTTCATTTTTAAATCTCACGCGAGAACCTGACGTTGCACCTTTATTATGCTCGTTATAGCCATAAGAAGAAAGCAATTTTAAAGTTTCCTCGTAGGTGAAATCTTTAGGTAGTTTACAAAAACGCTCGATCAACTTTTCTTTAGAACCCATATCCTTGTTCTTTCTGCAAATGTAACTAATATTAGTTGCAAAACAAAAGAATATGGAGGAAAACTTCCCGACACTACAGTGTTAATCATTTAATGATCTTCTCGCTTGTAATAACTAACGCTTACCTCTGAAATAATACAAAACCGTATTTTCCAAAATTAACTATCAAGTTGTCTTGCGGGTCAATAATGGGGCCTATTCGGTATGACGTCCTGAAAATATTCTTCCGGGATACCTATGAGTAGGTAATTAGGGTCTCATTTTACCTACTTCGGGCGATTGTAGCAAATTCTCAGCCCCTGTAATTTTGCCAAAAATTATAAAACGCAATGAGAACGTTAACAAATTTATTAGCGATTGGATTACTTTCCTTTACCGCTCTACATGCTCAAGAGAGTAATATGAGCTCTACCGTAAAGGCATCGGAGATGTATGCCGACGGTTTTTCTAAATTCCGTTTTGGAGGATATGGTGAGATGGCTGCCAGTTATATGGATTATGACTGGAATTGGGTGACACCTCAAGGTACATCACATATGAATCGGGCTACTGTCTCTATCCCTCGTTTTATTTTAGCTTTTGATTATAAGTTCTCTCCCAAATGGGTACTGAGTTCCGAGATTGAGTTTGAGTATGGAGGAACAGGCGCCGCACGGGAAGTGGAGTGGTACGAGGAGAATGGAGAATATGAGACCGAGATCGAGAAAGGTGGCGAGGTCGCCTTGGAGCAGTTCCATATCTCTTATCTGATGAACAAGCATTTAAACTTCCGTTTTGGACATATGATCGTACCGGTAGGCTTGACCAACGCACATCATGAACCCTTGAACTTTTTCGGTGTATATCGTCCGGAAGGAGAGACTACCATATTACCTTCTACTTGGCATGAGACGGGTGTGGCTCTATTTGGTGATTTAGGAAATTTCGATTACGAGTTACAAGTCGTTTCCGGTCTAGACCCACAAGGTTTCCGTATGGAGAACTGGGTTGGCAAAGGTACGCAAGGCGCTTTCGAGGAAACTCAATTTACGCATCCTGCCTTTGTGGCTCGTGTCAACTATAATGGAGTGAAGAAATTTAAAGGCTTACGTGTGGGCGCTTCTTTTTATTATAACCAACCCTCTAAGAATAGTAGCAAACCGCTGCGTAACCAAGGTGAGAAATATCCGCTTACCATCGTGACGGCGGACGCTCAATATAAAAGTCCGAACAATAATTTGATCGCCAGAGGTAATATCGTTTACGGCCATCTGGGCAACAGCAACGCTCTGACGAAGGTAAACAATAACTCATCTTCAGCTTCCGGATATCCTAATTCAACCGTGGCGGAGACCGCTGTCAGTTATGCGGCTGAGGTTGGCTATAATGTAGGTTCCTTCTTTAGTCGGAAAGCCCCTAGAATTTATCCTTTCGTTCGCTACGAATATTATAATCCGATGCAATCCGTGGAGAAAGGCAGTAATAAACTGGCGGATAGACGTCTTCAAAAGAGCGTGATTACGGCTGGCCTTAACTATTACGCGTTGCCTAATCTGGTCGTAAAGGCGGATTATGCGCACCGTATTGTAGGTAAGGGTGATTATAATAGCCAGAATATGGTTTCTGTCGGTATCGCTTATATCGGCTGGTTCTTATCAAGATAATAGACTATTAACAAATATATATGTAAGAATATGAAAAAAGTACTTTTATTACCCATGATGTTGATGGGTGTGGCTTTGAGCTTCACTTCTTGTGGAGACAACGATGATCCGGGCAAGGACCCCGATGTTGTAACTTATGACTTTAAGAATCTTCCTGCGGATTCGGGTGCAAAACCAACAGAAGATCAGATGAGTGCGGTTGTCGCTACTTTCGTTGATGAGGTAGCTTTGCCTACCTATAAGGACATGTTGACAAAGATGACCGCCTATAAAAATGCGGTAGACAAGTTCATCGCGTCTGGTTCTAAGAATGATTTAGCGGATGCCTGCGACGCTTGGCGTGCGGTTCGTGTACCTTGGGAACAAAGTGAGGCATTCTTGTTCGGTGTGGCGGATTTGGCACAGCTCGACCCGAGCTTGGATAGCTGGCCTTTGGATAAGAACGGTATAGAGGAGATTATAGCTACAGGAGAATTCAGCAAGATTTCAGGAGCTGTAGACGAAGATGCGGAAGATGGTCCTCAAAATTTACGTGGATTCCATACGGCGGAAAAGATGTTATTCTTAGACGGCGAGCCTCGTGATCTGGAAACAAGCCCGTTCGCAAAGAATGAATTGGAGTATTTGAAGTTAGTGTCCGAACGTATGTTATCTGATACTCAAGACTTATACAATGGTTGGTTGAAAGGCTTAGGAACTTCGGATGTTCCTTCTTCTTATGCGGAGGCTATGAAGAAACATGACGGTTCTGCCTATTCCATTGGTAATGTGTATCAGGCGATTGAGCTTATGCTGAATGGAAATAATGGTATGGCTGGAATCTCCAATGAAGTAGGTTCCGCTAAGATAACTGACCCGGTGACCGCATGGAATGGAAGTAATAAAGACGCTACTGACCCGAATAACCCCGGTGTCTTGGCTGTAGAGTCTTGGTATAGCTGGAATTCCTTGGACGACTATAAGAACAATATCGTAAGTATCAAGAACGCTTATTTCGGCGGTCGTGATTTGGATGAGAAATCCGCTTCCGAGAGTAGCTTGCATGCGTTGACTAAAATGATTAATCCTACGTTGGATAGTTTGATGGTAGTTCAAATTGATAAGACAATCGACGCTATCAATGCGATCGGCTATCCTTTCCGTAACAATCTAGGGGATACGGAGCATATCAATACAGCTACAGAAGCTTGCGCTGATTTAACGACAGGTTTGGGCGTTGTTAAGTCTAAGTTCACGAACTAATCGGACAAGCCGATACGATGAAACGAAGATTACTTCTATTATTCGCTTTATCCGGTAGTCTGCTGTGTAGTTGCGAATCCGAGGACTTGGAAAATTGGCAGGTTAAGAAACCCAATGGGCAGGTAGCTTCCGAGAAGGAATTGTCCGCGGGTATCTCAACCATTTTCTCCAATGCCCCGGATGCGTACGATACGCAGGCAAACTGGGTTACGGGCGAATTAGAGACGCGATTTAATCGTGGTGATGGATTGTACGACGATGCTCGCGGTGTTGAGAATGTGGATGGTGGAGGACTAGGGCCGCTTTATGCCGGATATTCTTGCGGTTCCTGTCATAAAAGTACCGGGCGGACCCGTCCGGCTATAGCCGATGGAGGTTCCGGCCCCGGCTTCTCATCCATGCTTATTTATATATCACGTAAAAGTGGCGGCTATTTTCAAGATTACGGCCGGGTACTACATGATCAAGCGATATACGGAACGAAACCGGAGGGAAGGGTTAAGATTACTACTACTTCCCAAAAATATACGTTCCCCGATGGGGAGGAATATGAGTTGGTCACCCCTCATTATGAGATAAAGGAATGGTATGCTGATAGTATCCCGATGTCGGATTTACGGATTTCCGTACGTCAACCCTTACGGCATGTCGGAATGGGGCAGATGATGGCGCTCGACTTGGATATGCTAAAGCAGATCGCTGCTAAAAGCAATTATCCGGAATATGGTATTAGTGGACGTATAAACTATGTGACGGAAAAGGGAAAGAAGCAGATCGGTATCTCTGGTAATAAGGCGAATCATGCCGACTTAACGGTGGAATTGGGATTCTCTTCCGACCTCGGTGTAACGAACGATCGTTTCCCGCATGAGGTAGGAGAAGGACAGAGTAATATGATGGGTTTTGCCATGACCGGGGCGCAGGTCTCTACGGAAGATATGGAAGATGTGGATTTATACCTTCAGACCTTGGGGGTACCCGCCCGTCGGAATGTGGATGATCCTACGGTTCTTCAAGGAGAGAAACTTTTCTATCAAGCGAAATGTCATTTATGCCATGTGACTTCCTTGAAGACACGCCCTCGCGGATCTGTCCTTTTGAATAATACGGAATTGCCTCAATTAGGTAATCAGGTGATCCATCCTTATTCGGACTTTTTATTGCATGATATGGGTGTTGAGCTAGGGGATGATTATCCCAGTGGCTTGGCCAACGGTAATGAATGGAGGACTACCCCGTTATGGGGATTGGGATTACAAGAGGTCGTAAATGGCCATACCTATTATTTACATGATGGCCGTGCCCGGAACCTGACGGAGGCTATTATGTGGCATGGTGGGGAAGGGGCTGCGTCGCGTACCCTATTCTCTCGCATGACAAAAGACGAGCGGGCCGCTTTGATTAAATTCCTACAAAGTTTATGAATAAATAACGCATAGAATCGAAATGAAAAAAATATATAGGACGTTGCTTGTGGTGCTTCTATCAGCAGGTGTTTTCTCCGTGAAAGCTCAAGATACAAAGAAAGAGATGGATGATAAATATGTAGAGAACGATGTGGTTTCACTAGCGGGAAAGAAGGGCTTTTCCTTTTCTACCAAGGCCGGTGACTTTTTGTTTAAGCCCTATGCGTTGGTACAGGCAAGCGCTTGCTACAACCGGTATGACGACCAAGGGCTGGAAAGCCATTATGCCAAGAGCGTAGCGAACTCTGGTTTCGCGATCCCTAACGCTATTCTCGGTTTTACGGGTAAGGCTTTTGGACGGGTTACTTTCAATTTATCGCTGAATGCCGCTAAGAGTGGAGGGGCCTTATTGCAACAGGCTTGGTTCGACGTAGCGATCAAGGAATCGTTTCGTATCCGTGTCGGTAAGTTCAAGACACCGTTTATGCATGGCTATTTAAGTACTTTGGGGGAGACGTTGTTTCCGGTACTGCCTTATTCCGCTTCCCAATCCGTATTGCTTCCTTACGACGTGAATTATGTCATACCGAATATGTCCACGGGATTCGACTTGGGTGTACAGGTTCATGGTTTGATCAATGATAAATGGAATTATCAAGTCGGTATTTTTAATGGTACGGGTATCGACGTGAATTTGGCGACTAAGACAAACTGCGATGATCATAAATGGTTGCCTTCGCTGTTATATGCGGGTCGTCTGGCCTTTATGCCGAAGGGGGAGATGCCAACGTCTCAAGGCTCACCGGAGAATCTGAACGACGATAAGATGTCTATCGCCGTATCTGCCTCTTATAATGCGGAGGCTGAGTTCTTGACCAGTAGCGACACCCGTGTGGGCGTTGAGTTCGCGTGGATCAAGAACCGCTGGTATGTGGCTGCCGAAGGTTACTATATGAATATGCATTTTACCAAGATCATGCAAAAGCCGGATAAGAATTTCTGGGGAGCTTACGCTCAATTGGGCTATTTCATCACTCCGAAATTGCAGGGTGCTTTGCGATATGATTTCTATGATCGTAACGCTACGGATGAGGGTGGTTTGTTGAATATGCCCGCCGCTGGTTTGAATTATTATTTCTTTAATAATAATTTGAAGCTACAGGTTATGTATCAATATCTAGGTCGTAGCGGTCATGCTACGCAGAATGACCGGGATGAGGACGCTATTGGATTGGCTCGTCATTCCGCTACGGCTATGTTGCAATTTACGTTCTAATCTTTAGGTATGAAACGATATCGTCAATATATAATGTATGCCGTATTCCTGCTATTTGGGCTGGGTTGCGATGAGGGTAAGATTTATCCGGATGAGACGGTTGATTCCGGACGAACCGCTACTGTGTCGCTTTCTTTTACTGGCCTGAAAGCTTGGCCGAAGGAGAATATGCTCTCGTTATGCGCTTTTGGCGAGGATAAGTCGAAACCTTTGCAAACCCAGCGTATCAGTAAGCCGGCGGAAGACGGCAAAAGACTAAAACTCCGATTGAATAATGTCACTCCGGATACGAGGAGTATAGAGGTCGCTGTGATTAGTAGGGGATTGCGGTTGGTTTACTCCTATTATACGTCTCCGGTGGATGATTCGGACGAACCGCTTGATTTGTCTGTGGGCGAATTGGATTTAGCGAGCTTCAAACGTGTACAAGCGCAGGTGTTCGACTTGAATTGCCTGTCTTGTCATGGCGGGGGATCGGGATTGGCCGGTCAGCTGGATCTAAGGGACGATGTAGCCTATAAATCCTTAGTGAATGTCAAGGCGCCCCTTTCGGAAGAGGGTAAGAACTACGTGACCCCGGGTGATATAAACGATAGTTTCTTGCTGGATATATTGGAGGATAATCCGGTACATAAGGATATGTTCAATAGTTCCGGGAAACAGGAGGTCCTTGCTTTGATCCAAGGTTGGATCTTAGGAGGGGCATTGGATAATTGATAAGAAAGAAAATGATGAATTATACGAGAAAAATAGATACGGATAAAGCGGTAGAGGTTCAGATCTCTTCATTCACGGGCAAAGGTGGAACAACGGAATATCAGGTGATGGTATCGATTACAGACCCTTGTTTGTCTTTCGTGGAGCAATTGCAAAACCTTTTGCGGGTTTATGTGACTGTCGTGAAGGAAGAGCTATCGAATGACGCTACCGCCGTTTTCCGCCGTTATTTTTTAAGTGACGCGGCTAATCAGACGGATAACGTGATGGAGTGGGAGTGCGAGAGCGCCTTTTGTCCGCTCTCTATCGTGCAGCAACCGCCTTTGAATGGAACAAAGATCGCTATGTGGACTTATTTGCAAACGGGCATGTCGGTACAAACGTACGATTCCGGTTTACTGGAAGCGTCGCATAACGGTTATAGGCACCTCTGGGGGGGAGGTGCCTTCAATAAGGCGGCCAATTCGGAATACCAGACCCGGCTTTTATTGAATGACTATGTGATGCAATTGATGGGGCAGCGTTGTGCGTTGGCCTCTCATTGTGTCCGTACTTGGTTCTTTGTGCAAAACGTAGACGTGAATTACGCCGGTGTGGTGAAAGCCCGGAAAGAAGTTTTTATCACGCAGAATCTTACGGAGAAGACGCATTATATCGCTAGTACGGGTATCGAGGGACGTCATGCCGATCCCTCGGTGTTGGTACAGATGGACAGTTATGCGGTGGATGGGTTGGAGCCGGGACAGGTTCAGTTCCTTTACGCTCCCACGCACTTGAATCCTACTTATGAATATGGAGTAACCTTCGAGCGGGGTACGGCTGTTATGTATGGGGATCGTAAACAGGTCTTCATCTCGGGTACGGCGAGTATCGATAACCGGGGAGAGATTGTCTATCCGGGCGATATCGTAAAACAAACCGAGCGGATGATGGAAAATATCAGCGTGTTGCTGAAAGAGGCGGACGCTACTACTCGTGATATTACGCAGGCGATCACCTATTTGAGAGATATGGCTGATTATGCGGTGGTTAAGAAGTATTTTGAGGCGCATTACCCGGATTTGCCACATTTGATAGTCTTGGCCCCCGTTTGCCGTCCCGGATGGTTGATAGAGACTGAGTGTATAGCGGTCGTGCCGACGGAGTCGTCCTTTAAGCCTTTGTGAAATAATAATAAATGTACGAGATATGGAAGAAAAAGGAGTATATTTGGCTATTCAAACACCAAGACAAGTTAGAAAGAAGCCTATGTATAAAAATGGAATGTACCGGGAAACCGATAAAATGAGTGATCTGATCTGCGAGAACTATCCGATGGTTTTAGTCATGAGCCGCTTTGGTATAGCGCTCGGGTTCGGAGAGAAGAATATCGGGGAGGTTTGCCGGCAGAATGGGGTGGATGCTTGTACTTTCCTGACGGTCGTGAATTTCTTGGTCGAGGAAGTGAATACGCCTGTCGAGAATATCAGCAAATGCCTGTCGATCGAGAACTTGATCCGCTATTTGCATAATGCCCATGATTACTTCTTGAACTTCCGCTTGCCACATATCCGTCGTAAATTGGTAGACGCTATATCCGGGTGCCCGGAGGATGTCGCTTTTGTGATCACGAAGTTTTTCGATGAGTATGCGGAGGAGGTAAATAAACATATGTCTTATGAGGAACGTGCTGTTTTCCCTTATGTCCGTAATTTGTTGGAAGGAAAGAGAGATCCAAAATACAATATTACGATCTTCCGTAAGCGTCATGATCAGATCGAGATGAAGATCACGGAGTTGAAAAATATCCTGATCAAATACTATCCGGGAACGGGTACGAATATGCTGAATAGTGTCTTGTTCGATATTTTTGCCACGGAGGAAGACTTGGCTTCACATACCCGTGTGGAGGATTATTTGTTTGTACCGGCCATATTGGCTTTGGAAAAACAATTATAAGCATGAATCGATGAGTACAAATCTAAAGATTGCGATAGCCGAACCTTCTGTTATCATAAGGAGCGGACTGGAGAACCTGTTGAAACGGTTACCGGGTTTCCGTATCCAGATGGTGGAGATTCATTCGGTGGAATCTCTTTTCGACTCGCTTCGTATGCACAAACCGGATGTGTTGATCGTGAATCCGGCTTTGCCCGGCTATTTCACGTTGCAACATTTGAAGGAGGAAAGCGGCTGTGCCGAGATGAAATGTATCGCTTTATTATATTCTGTCTCAGACAGTGTGTTATTGCGTTCTTATGATGAACAAATTAACATATACGATAGCCCTGATGAGATCAAGCACAAATTGGAACGGTTGAACGCCGAGGTACTTCCGGATGACGAGCCGGAAGGGGATGACGAGCAACAATCGTTAAGCTCGAGGGAAAAAGAGATCGTAGTCTGCGTCGTGAAGGGAATGACAAACCGGGAGATAGCGGATCGTTTGTTTCTTTCTACGCATACGGTCATCACCCACCGCCGTAATATCGCTCGGAAACTTCAAATTCATAGTGCCAGCGGTCTTACGATCTATGCGATTGTCAATAAGCTGGTCGAATTAGGCGACATTAAACAGTAATCGTATATTTATAAGTAAGTTAAAGGGAATGTGGATAAGCGATAAAAGCGCCTTCCGCATTCCCTTTACTATTAATATAATTAAATTTAATGATCATATCTTATTAACGCTTATCGAAAACTAAAACCCGTTTATTCCTGTTTCTTCTTCAAATCATTAAGCTTATAAGAAATGAAGAAAGCATTTTTACTTGGATTAGCATTGTTATTTTCCTTATCTATGAGCGCACAACATTTCGCGTTGAAGAACAATCTTCTCTACGACGCGACTACGACTCCGAACTTAGGATTCGAGGTGGGCTTAAGCAAAAAGGTTACATTGGATGTCTCGGCGGGATATAATCCTTTCAAGTTCAATGACGGTAAGAAACTGAAGCATTGGCTTGTCATGCCGGAAGTGCGTTATTGGACTTGCGAGAAATTCAACGGTACGTTTATTGGCGTGCATGCGTTGGGCGGACAGTATAATATCGCCGGGATTAAATTACCCTTTGGCATATTCCCTAATTTGAAGGACCATCGTTATGATGGTTATTTGTACGGTGGCGGACTTACGTTGGGACATCAATGGATACTGAATAAGCGTTGGAGTATAGAAGCCGCTATCGGCGCCGGTTATGCCCGTGTACATTATGATAAGTATAATTGCGGGGAATGTGGCTCCAAGATCGAGACCAAGAACTCGAACTATTGGGGTGTAACGAAAGCGGCCCTTTCTATCATTTATTTTATCCACTAAAAAACGATCTAGAGAGATATGAGACATTTATTGAGTATATGTATCGCTTTATTGTTCCTCGGAGGTGTGAGCCTACAGGCACAGAACGGTGTGCGAGGAACTGTTAGTTTCGAGAATGTAAGCGCAAAGAAGGACGGAAGCCAGCTTATGATGAATTTTACGACCAATCTGAGCAATCTGCGTTTGAAATCCCAAGAGATGGTCATCCTGACACCGGTATTGCAATCGGTGGATAAATCGCAGTCTTACCAGTTTAACCCGATCGTGATTACCGGGCGGGCACGTATGAAGGCGTTGAACCGTGAGTTGGGTTTCGATAGTTATGAATTTCCCCAAACTCCTAGCTTGATTATCCGTCAGACGAAGAAGGGGCCGGAATTGATTCCGGTGGAATTGTCCGTACCCTATGCGGGATGGATGCGAAACGCTACCTTGATGGTGGATGAGAATACCACGGGATGCGCTTCTTGTGAGGTCTCAAATGACATCTATGGGGTGATGAGCCGTGTATTGCCTCCGTTAGCTCCTCCCGTTTATGAGCTTAGCTATGTTACTCCTCCGGTAGAACCTGTGAAACAACGGAGCGAGACGCATTCCGCTTATTTAAACTTTGAGGTAGGCAAGTCCGTATTGTTACGTGATTTCAAGGATAACGCTACCGTGCTGAATGAGGTGAATAAGATTGTAACGGAAGTCCGTAACGATAAGAATCTTAGCTTTACCGAATTTAAGGTTACCGGATACGCTTCCCCGGAAGGTGGCTACGATTATAATATGAGATTGTCCGAGAGCCGTGCCAAGGCTTTTGTCGCTTACATGAAAGATAAGGAGAAGATGGACCCTTCCTTGATGAAAGTAAATTGGATGGGTGAGGATTGGATCGGATTGCGTCAAGAGGTTACGAAATCGGATTTGGCGAATAAGAAGGAGATTCTGGAGATCTTGGATATTCAAGATATAAACAAGCGCAAGGCTAAACTACATGCCTTGAACGGAGGTCGGACGTATAAGATATTATTGGATAAATACTATCCTCCTTTAAGACGTATTGATTATACCTTGGCTTATATCGCACGTCCGTTCGACGTGAACGAGGCCAAGCAAGTGATCAAGACGAAACCTCAATATTTAAGTTTGAATGAGATGTTCTTGGTAGCCAATTCTTATGATAAAGGTAGCGATCAGTTCAAGGAGGTATTCGATATTGCCGTTCGTCTTTATCCGACCGACCCGATCGCTCAATTAAATACGGCGGCCCTTGAGATTGAGACTGGTGCTTACGATCCGGCCATCAATCGTTTGCAAGGTATTAATTTGCCGGAAGCATGGAATAACCTAGGTGTCGCTTATGCGATGAAGAAGGATTATACGACCGCTATGCAATATTTCGATCAAGCTGCCCAAGCCGGCGTGCAAGATGCCGCTGCGAACCGGGATGAGCTGGCTGCTTGGTTAGCCGAGCAATAATGGAGATACTTACCTTCGAATATAAAAAAAAGCCCCCGTTTCCGGAGGCTTTTTTTGTGCTTATAATTTCGCTTTCCATTCATTCATCAACTCGGTAATGGTTTCCCGTACCGAAGTGATCTTATTCGCTCGCCAAGCGTTACTGCCGGCGAAAGCGTATCCATTCTCGAAATTCCCTTTGAAAGCGTTGTATAAGGCGGTGACGATACAGTACGGGCTGCGTGATATATCGCACGTCTTGATACAGTTGAAGGGACAAGCTTTCGGTTGCTTGATTCCCGCCTTTACTTTCTCAAGGAAACTGCAATGGATGGCTCGTCCGGGCATGCCGACGGGACTTTTGATGATCTCTATGTCCTTCTCCTCGGCCTGTATATAGGTCTGTTTGAAGGCTTCCGAGGCATCGCATTCCGTGGTGGTAACGAACCGGGTTCCTAACTGAACGCCTGATGCTCCAAGGTCTATCATGCGTTTGATATCTTCACCCGTATAAATGCCTCCTGCCGCGATTACCGGGATCTTTTTGTCGTATTTCTGCTCGAAATGAGAGACTTCCTCTACGACTTGAGGTAATAATTCTTCCAATGAGAAATGCTGGTCTTCCAACTGGTTTTCCTTATATCCCAGATGTCCACCCGCTTTTGGGCCTTCTAGTACCACCGCATCCGGAAGATAATCATAGTTATTCTTCCATTTCTCGCAGATGATACGTACGGCACGTGCGCTGGAAACGATGGGAACCAGCTTGGTGACGCTATCTTTCTTGAGGAAAGAAGGCAAGTCCAAAGGCAGTCCAGCACCGCTGAAAATGATGTCTACCTTTTCCGCTATACTGGTCTTTACCAGTTCAGCGAAGTCGGAAAGAGCTACCATTACGTTTACGCCGATGATACCTTTCGCTTTTTCCCGGGCCTTGCGGATCTCTTCCGCTAACCCAAGATTCCCAGCTTCCGTATAATTGCTGGGTGACAATTTCTTATATAAAAGTCCGAGACCGGCTGCGGAGATAACGCCGATCCCACCTTCATTTGCGACGGCCGAGGCTAAGCCGGAAAGAGAGATGCCTACGCCCATTCCACCTTGGATGATTGGAATACGAGCCTTTAGGTCTCCGATTGTTAATGTCTTCATTAAAAAAATAAATATAGTGTTTCAATAATCGAGGCAAAGGTAGCACAATATCCCAATAAATGTGCGAAATGGACCAGAATTATCGCGCAAATATTCTAGTCATGTGCAATGTATGGAACGAACCGATTATTTTATGTAAATTCGTCCCTGAATAATTAGGCAAGACGTCTGTAACAGGATTGTAATGTATGTGAAACGGGTGTGAAACAGGAGCGTTGTAACTTTGCGACGCAAATATAGTTTTTATAGTTAGGAATGAAATTAGGAAAAGTTATAGCGCTCATGTTAGTGCTGCTTCCATTCAGTATGGGAGCGCAGGAGGTGGATCAGTCGGTGGAAAAACGTATCGATTCCTTGGCTACGGAAGTGACTACCTTGGATAAGGTAGTCCAGAAGCTAAGCAAATTCAATGTTTCCGCTTATATCCAAGGACAATACCAATATGGACAGGAGGACGCTACCTTGAAGGTGGGCGATAAGAACGAGAACTTGGATAAAGGGTTTAACCGGATCGGTATCCGCCGGGGCCGTATGAAGTTCGAGTACAATGATGGGATCGGAACAGGTGCTGTCCAGATCGAGGTGAATGATAAGGGAGTAAGTTTCCGTGATCTGTATATCGGTATCAAGGACCCTTGGACGAAGCGTAGCCAGTTGATGGCTGGTGTGTTCAACCGTCCTTTCGGTTATGAGGTCTGTTATTCCACGAGTTCTCTCGAATCTCCGGAGAGAGCGACTATTATCCAGTATTTCTTCCCGGATGAGCGTGACTTGGGAGCGATGCTTACCTTACGTACCAAGACTACCAGCCCATTGAGTTTCTTGCGATTGGATGCCGGTCTGTTTGCCGGAAACAGTATCAACCGGGAGACGGATAGCCGGAAAGATTTCATCGGGCGTCTGGGTGCCGAGAAGGCGATAGGCGACTGGGGAAAATGGGGAGCCGGTTTCTCCTATTACCATGGTTTTGTCTACAACCCGACTACCGAGGCGTATGAGATGCGTGGCAATCATTTCGTTAAGAGGGATATGGGAGAGACGGGTACTTATATGAAGCGCCAGTATTTAGGTTTGGATGGACAGTTTAGTTTTCTTTCATCTTTAGGAAAGACCACTTTCCGTGCGGAAGGTTTGATCGGTACCCAACCCGGTATTGCCGGAAGCAGTAAAAGCCCTAACTACAGTACCCGACCGGAGAATTTGCCGGAAAATTCTTTGTTCAAGCGCCCTTTCCTTGGTTACTTCTTTTATTTGGTACAGGATATAGGTGCCTCTCCTTTCTCCGCCGTATTGAAATATGACGTTTACGATCCGAATACGAAGGTGAGTGGAAATGAGGTCGGGGCGGAAAATAGCTTCACCTCAAAAACCGATTTGGCTCAAAGCACGATAGGTATCGGCGGTATCTATAATTTCAATAAACATATCCGTCTACAAGCTTACTACGAGTTTAACTTCAATGAGAAAAGTAACCTCGTGAAGGGCTACGAGAACGACTGGAAGGATAATGTATTGACAGTCCGTCTTCAATATAAGTTTTAATTCATAGGATTGTAATATCTGTTTCATCCCATTGAAATACCGAAGTATTTATTTTGTATCGTAAATAAAAGATAAATACAAAGTAATGAAGAAGACGATTTTATTAGCTGCCATGGCAGCGTGTTTGTTTGCTACGAATGTGTTTGCCCAGAAGATAAAGGGTAGCGATACTTGTTTGCCTCTTACCCAGACTGAAGCCGAGAATTTCATGAATAAGAACAAAGCTGCTAAGATAACGGTGACGGGTGGTGGCTCCGGCGTGGGGATCTCCGCTTTGATGGAAGGCACTACGGATATAGCGATGGCTTCCCGTAAGATGAAATTCGACGAGCGCATGAAGTTGCAAGAAGCCGGAAAGAAGACGAAAGAGGAGGTGATCGCCTATGACGCTCTGGCTGTTGTCGTGCATCCTTCCAACAAGGTATCCAATCTGACCCGGGAGCAATTGGAAGGCATTTTTACCGGCAAGATCAAGAATTGGAAAGAAGTGGGTGGTGCGGATATGAAGATCGTGGCCTATTCCCGCGAGACTTCTTCCGGAACCTACGAGTTCTTCAAGGAGAGCGTGTTGAAAAATAAGAACTATATGAACGGTATCTTGAGCATGCCGGCTACAGGTGCCATTATCCAAAGCGTAAGCCAGACGAAAGGAGCCATTGGCTATGTAGGTCTTGCTTATTTGAATAAAGAAGTGAAGCCGATCCATGTATCGTATGATGCCGGAAAATCCTACGTGGAGCCTTCGTTGGAGAACGCAAGGAATAAGACCTATCCGGTTGTCCGTCCGTTGTTCTACTACTATGAGACGAAGAATGCCTCAAAGGTGCGACCGTTCATCGATTATGTGATGTCTGCCGAAGGACAAGCGACGGTGAAGAAGGTTGGTTATATCCCGGTAAAGTAAGCGGAGAATCCGGACAGCGTTGTATGAGCACATCATACAACGCTGTCTAAGGTGCTTCGACAGTACTGTCTAAGGTGTTAAGACAACGCTGTCTTATGTGTTGGGATAAGATTGTCCGTCCGTCTCTTCCAGAAACTGATCCATATACAGATTCTCGCCATCCCATACGATATAAGAGAAGAATTGCATCCAATCCCCGGCTATGAGAATACGGGAGGTACGGCTTAACATCAAGTCCAACATGATGTGGCGATGGCCGAAAATGAAGAAGTTTATATCGGGATGCGTCTTTAGATATTCCTTGGCGAAAACAACCATATATTCTGCGTCTTCCCCTTGATACTTTTTAGCCTCTTGCTTTTCCAGTCCGCTCTTCCGGCTGTTGAGCGACCAACCTAAAGCGAACCCGAACGTCCAGCGGGGGTGTATTCCCGCATATAGCCATTGGCAGAACTTGTTTCGGAAAATGGCCCTGATCAGACGGAATGCCTTACTCCGGAAATCTACCTCATCGCCATGCCCGAGGAAGAAACGTTTCCCTAATAAATCGACTGTCAAGGTATCCCGATGGATGATGGCGCCTATCTCTTTCGGCAAGTAGTCGAACATCCAGATGTCATGGTTACCGATAAAGATATGTATTTCTATGCCTCTGTCCGCTAACTCGGCCAATTTCCCCAGAAAACGTACGTGACCTTTCGGTACGACGTATTTGTATTCGTACCAATAATCGAACATATCCCCCAGAAACCAAATGGCGGAAGCGTCTTCCTTGATGCTATCCAGCCAACGTACCAGTTTCTTCTCGATGGCTAAAGGGTCCTTGTGGAAACGGGCTCCCAGATGTGCGTCTGAGGCGAAATATATTTTCATAGAAAACCTAATTCCAGTTTAGCCTCCTCCGTCATCATGTCCTTGTCCCATTCCGGCTCGAAGACGAGGTTTACCTCTACATTGTTCACCCCATCGACCGCTTCTACCTTCATACGGACATCTTCCAATATGAAATCGGCCGCCGGACAGTTCGGGGCGGTGAGGGTCATATCGATGCGTACATTTTTTTCCTCATCGATATCTACCTTATATATAAGCCCAAGATCGTATACGTTTACGGGTATTTCCGGGTCGTATACCGTCTTCAGCATAGCGACGATCGCTTCTTCTGTTTGGAGAAATTCGTTGTTCATCTTCTTTTGTTTTATACGCGAATATACATTAATACTTCTATATACTAAACCGGGGGAAAAGAGAATTTGTTTCACCGGATCAGCCTTCCTTCGTCTGCATAGCTATAATAGCCGCTATCGGACAGGATGATATGGTCCAGTATCCTAATATCCATCAGCTTCGCCGCCTTTTGGATACGCTCGGTCAAGGCATCGTCGTGCGTACTGGGGCGGAGGCTACCGGATGGATGATTATGGCATAGGATTATACCGGAGGCCAAGGCGTTGATCGCCGCTTTTAATACCAAACGGATATCCACGGAAGTCTGGTTTACTCCGCCCTGACTGATTTTTACCTTTTGTATCACCTTATTTAAGGGATTGGTTAGAGCGATCCAGAGTTCCTCATAAGGTAAATCGCATAGTTGGGTACGGAATAGGAGATAGGAGTCTTTGCTGCTTCGGATAGCATCTTGAGGAGACGCCTCTGAGGTTTCCCGCCGTTTCCCTAGTTCCATAGCGGCGCAGATCGTGACCGCCTTCGCCTCTCCGATACCTTTAAAGCCGGAAGTTAATTCTTTGATGGAACGTTTACCCAATGTATTCAGATTGTTGTTTACGGAGTGAAGTATCCGTTGAGAGAGTTGTACGGCCGTCTCCTCATTGTTGCCGGATCCGATCAGTATGGCGATCAATTCGGCATCGCTTAATACGGAAGCGCCTTTTTGAAGCATTTTCTCACGGGGCCTGTCTTCTTCGGCCCATTCCTTGATGGAAAGTTTTCCTGTCTTTTCTTTCATAGTCGGGAAAGGTTTATGATTTGGTTAAAAAAATAGTTCCCGCCTGCTTATCAAGCGGGAACCGTATATTTTGACAAGACCCGGATTACTCGCGGATACGGCCTACGTAAGAACCATCAGTCGTATTGATCTCGATAACCTCGCCCTCGTTGATGAACAACGGAACGCGAACTTCCGCACCAGTCTCTACGGTTGCCGGTTTCAAGGTGTTAGTAGCAGTGTCACCTTTAATACCCGGTTCTGTATAAGTAACTTTTAATTGAACTTTTGTAGGCATGTCGGCGAAAAGAACCGTATCGGTAGATGCATCAGAAACAACGTCTACAATTTCTCCCTCTTTCATGAAATCAACGCCGTTGATCAAGTTTTTGTCGATGATCACGTCATCGAATGTCTCTTGGTTCATGAAATGATAATGCTCGCCTTCCGTATAAGTGAACTGATACGGGCGACGTTCTACGCGTACATCTTCCAACTTCTCACCGATATTGAAACGACGCTCGATCTGACCGCCTTTTACAACATCTTTCAATGTGGTACGCATGATGGTATTACCTTTACCCGGTTTTACGTGAAGGAAATCGACGCAGAAATAGAGTTTTCCGTCCAAACGGATACAAGTTCCTTTCTTAATGTCTTGTGAATTGATCATATTTATTTTCTTTATTTATATATGTTATAGAGTAATCCGTAACGTTTTTCGGGTGCAAAAGTAGTATATTCCTGCTAAAGTAGCAAAAAGTTTTGCGTATTTATATGGAAAAATAGTTGCAAATCAACCGAATAACCGGAACCAAGACCGCTGTCATGATACCCATCAAGCCAATCGCCAGTCCGCTTAATGCTCCTTCGATGGCCCCGATTTGAATGGCCGCTGCTGTTCCTACTCCATGGGAGGAAGCCCCTAACGCCAGTCCTTTAGCGATATGGCTATCTATTCCCAGTACCCTCATCACGATAGGGCCCACTATACTGCCAAAGATTCCTACCGCTACGACGATGACGGCGGTAAGTGAAGGTATGCCGCCCGCTTTCTCCGCTATCCCCATAGCGATCGGGGTGGTGACGGATTTCGGCTGGAGCGTGGCGATCAACGCTTGGTCGGCTCCCATCAATTTACCGATGATGATTACGCTTACGATTCCGACAATGGCCCCGACAAATACGGAAGTCAAGATCGAAACGACATTTCCCTTTAGATATTGGATTTGCTCATATAACACATAGCCAAGGGCCACTACGGAAGGCCCCAGCATAAAATGGATCAAATGACTGCTTTGCTGGAACGACTCATATTGAATGCCTAGGACTTCCAGTACCACGATAATCACGAAGATGGTCGTAAGCAAAGGATGCAAAAGACTGATATGGACTTTCTTGTAAAGAGCCAAGGAAGTCAGGTAGGTACCAATTACCAAGGTAAGAGCGAAAATCTCGGAATGCGCCAGATTATCCATGGTCTATTTTCCCTTTTCCAGTTTTTGTTGCACCAACGCTACGCTGGCGATGACTAAAATTGTACTTACTACGGAAGCGATCAGCAGGACTGCCCAATACTCGGAGATGATCCCGAAGGAATTCATAAGCCCTACACCGGCAGGAACGAAGAATAATCCCATGTTTTGGGTAAGAACCGTGGAAAGACGTTTCACCTTTTCAGGTTTTACTTTCTTGAACGCAAGGGCTAAGAACAATAGCACCATCCCAATTACGCTACCCGGTATGAAACCGTCGATAAAGTAGCTGATAAACTCTCCCGTGAAATAGAAGAAGAGAATGTAAAAAGCTTCTGTTAGCATAGTTTTTCTACCTTTTTTGATAACCGCTACAAAGATAACAGCTATTTCGTAGATATGTTCTATAACATATTATTTTAACATAATAGGGGCGGGGTTCGCCCACCCGTGGCATCAAGCTAACGCGGAAGTAATGAACATATAAATCATCATACCGATAATATCGTTGGTAATGGTGATAAACGGTCCGGTCGCCAAGGCCGGATCTATCTTCATCTTATCTAAGGTCATGGGAACTAGCGTGCCGAATATACTGGCGAACATTACGACGGCGAATAGGCTTAAAGATACGGAGGCCGTAATCCCCCGGTCTCCCAGCATGAAGAAATTGTAAATGAACACGACCAGACTGATAATGCTGGCATTGATTAACGAGACTACAGACTCTTTTAGGATTTGCGGTACGATATTCCCTTCCTTCAAGGTATTGTTTGCCAAGCCCTGTACCACGATAGCGGAAGATTGTATGCCTACGTTTCCACCGGTACCACCGATCAGCGGGATAAATAGCGCCATCTTCGGGTTAGTGGCGAAACTGCTCTCGAAACCACCGAGGATAACGGAGTTTCCCAATCCTCCGATCATGCCGATCAGCAGCCAAGGTAGGCGGGCGGCGGTTTGGGTGAATACATTATCCGAGGTTTCCACGTCTTGCGAGATACCAGATGCCAACTGGTAATCACGCTCGTGTTGCTCGCGTACCTCATCCATAACGTCGTCGATCGTGATACGTCCTACCAGACGTCCGATACTATCGACTACGGGCAAGGCTACCAAGTCGTATTTCTCGATCGTCTCCGTAACCTCCTCGATACTGTCGCTGTCGCGAACGGAGATCGGGTCTTTTTTCATGACATGCTTGATCTTGGAGACGGATGGGTGGGTAATCAGTTTCTGCAAGGGGAGCACACCTTTCAAGCGCTCGTCGTCATCCACTACATATACATAATAGATCTCGCTCATCTCCTCCGCTTGCTTGCGCATCTCGTCGATACATTTGGGCATACTCCAATTCTCGTTCACCACGATCATCTCGGTACCCATCAAACCGCCGGCGGTGTCCTCGTCGTATTTCAACAAGTCCACGATATCACCGGCCTGCTCTACGTCCTCGATATGCGAAAGGATCTCCTCTTGGGTATCCTCGTCCAACTCACGCATCAAGTCAACGGCATCATCCGTTTCCATGTTATCGACGAAACGCTTGGCGATAAGCTCATTGGGAAGTTCCTTCAATAATTTATGACGGTCTTCCTCATCCAGCTCCATCAAGACATCCGCCGCTTTGTCGCCATCCATCAATAGATAGAGATAAATGGCCTCTTGCAAGTTCAGTTCTTGATAAAGCTCGGCTATATCGGCAGGATATAGTTCATGAAGTACCTCCTGTGCCTTCGCGTCATCTTTGGCCTCGATGATGCTTTTCAGGTTCTCGATGTAATCTTTCGTCAGTTCGATCATTGGACTCTTATATTATTATAGGACATCACCAGCCTACTTCTCCAAATGCTTTTGGCTGATCAAGGTCAGTTCCACGAATTGCTCCACGGATAACTGTTCCGGGCGCTTGTCGAATATCGGCAAGGCGTAATCCGGGCAATCTTTACCCAATAGGGGTTTCATGGAATTACGAAGCGTTTTCCTTCGTTGGTTGAATGAGGTCTTTACTACAGTCTTGAATAACTTCTCGTCGCATCCCAGCTCCTTGCGGTCGTTACGGGTAATTTTCAATACGGCGCTTTTCACTTTTGGAGGCGGATCGAATACTTTCTCACTGACGGTAAAGAGGTATTCCACGTCGTACCAAGCTTGCAACAGTACGCTCAATATCCCGTACGTCTTGCTACCGGGACCCGCCGCTAGGCGTTCCGCTACCTCTTTTTGTAACATCCCCGAGCAGCAGGGAATCTGGTCCTTATAATCGAGGACCTTGAAGAATATCTGGCTGGAGATATTATAGGGGTAATTACCGATCACACAAAACTGCCCCGGAAATAGCTTCGAGAGATCCAATTTTAGGAAATCCTCGGCGATGATACGCCCTTTCAGATCGGGGAAATTCTGGTTCAGGTAATCTACGGATTCCATATCCAACTCGACAACGGTTAAATCATGTCCCGCCTCCAGCAAGAACTGGGTAAGGACTCCCATTCCCGGTCCGATTTCCAAGACCGGCAAGGATTTGAAAGTATCGAGTGTGTCCGCAATGCGCTGTGCTATTTGCAGATCCTTTAGGAAATGTTGCCCTAATGCTTTTTTTGGCTTAACTAATCTCATCCACTTTTCGGTGTAATGTGTTTGTTTTTAAATATTATGCTTATCTTTGCGGATGCACAAAAGTACAATAAATAATTTAAAGTTCCCTATACCTAATGGATTTTAAGAGCATTCTACGTACGTTTCTGAAGATAATTCTACCTTTAGCCTTCGGCTGTTTACTCCTTTGGTTTTTGTATCGGAAAATGGATATCACTGAGATTTGGCGAGTAGTCAAGGAGGGGGTTCGTTATGATATTATTCTGGTTTCTTTACTGTTCGGCTTGTTCGCCAATATCGTCCGTGGCTTACGGTGGGGATTGCTGATCAGTTCCTTGGGCGAGCGCTTCAAGATGAGTAACGTGATTTACGCCGTGCTGGGTAATTATGCGGTGAATCTGGTATTGCCCCGTGTCGGCGAGGTATGGCGTTGCGGCATGATCACGAAATACGATAAGATCTCGTTTACCAAGCTTTTAGGTACCTTATTGATCGACCGTGTGAGCGATACGATCATGGTCGGTTTGATAACCTTGATGATATTCATATTTAATATAAGCTTCTTTACGAGTTTCTTCGCCAAGAACCCGGCTTTGCTCGAAGGGTTCCAATCCATGTTTAATTCGATATGGATTTACGTGGCGGTGATAATTTTTGTCGCTGTAATTTGGTTTGTATTCACTTATATGAGTAACTTTACGCTGGTACAGAAAGCCAAAGGCATGTTGAAGAATATATGGACCGGTATGAAGAGTATCTGGTACATGGAGCATAAGATGCGTTTTGTGATAGAGACGTTATTGATTTGGGGAGGTTATTTCTGTTACTTTTATATTACGTTCTATGCTTTCGACTTTACTAAGGACTTGGGTATCGTGGTCGGGCTGATCACGTTTACGATGAGTAGTATCGGCGTGGCGGTGCCTGTTCAAGGCGGTATCGGACCGTGGCATTTCATGGTGATCGCGACCTTGGTTTGTTTTGGCGTGAACGAGAATGACGCGGCGGCGTTCGCCTTGGTCGTTCATACGGTACAGACGGTATGGACGGGATTGTGCGGATTATTCGGCGTGGTGGCTTTGCCGCTCACCAACCGGGAGAACAAAGAGGCTCCGGTCGTTGTTTCGTGATGAATACAAGATATGTATTAAATATGAACTGAACTAAATTATTAACATCTATGTCAGCAGAAATCAAAGATCTATCTCCGAAGCATGTATGGGGTTATTTTTATGACCTTACGCAAATCCCCCGTCCGACCGGACATATGGAGGCAGTAACCCGTTTTATGATATCCTTTGGTAAAGGATTGGGACTGGAAACCCTGCAAGATGAGGTGGGTAACGTATTGATCCGTAAGCCGGCCACGCCCGGAATGGAAGGTCGTAAGACCGTGACATTGCAGTCTCATCTGGATATGGTTCCCCAAAAAAACTCTTCCGTAAAGCATGATTTCGAGAAAGATCCGATCGACGCTTACATAGACGGTGATTGGGTGACGGCCCGTGAAACGACTTTGGGGGCGGACAATGGCATGGGCGCCGCTCTGGCGATGGCCGTGTTGGCGGACAATAGCTTGCGTCACGGACCTATCGAGGCCCTGTTTACGATTGATGAGGAACAGGGAATGGACGGCGCTTTCGGCTTGAAGCCGCATTTCTTAAAGGGTGATATTTTATTGAATTGTGATTCCGAGAAGGAAGGGGAGTTGTTCGTAGGTTGCGCGGGTGGCGCTAACGTGAATGTCTCTTTCCAATTTAAGGAGGATACTTATATTCCGGAAGGTGACGTGGCTGTCAAGGTTAGCTTGGCTGGCTTGAAAGGTGGTCATTCCGGTGTGGATATTCATTTAGGGCGTGCGAACGCGAATAAGTTGATCTTCCGTTTCTTGAAAGAGGCGGTATGCGATTATGGCGCTCGTTTGTCTTCTGTGGCGGGTGGTTCCTTGCCTAACGCAATCCCTCGTGAGGCTTTTGCCGTGATAACGATTCCGGGTGATAACGTGGAGTCTCTTTGGGAGCTAGTGGCTGATTACCAAGATATGTTCCGTACGGAGTATATGGGTGTGGAGGATAAGATCGATTTCGTCGCGGAGATGGTTGAATTGCCGTCTACGTTGATTCCGGAGGAGATACAGGATGATTTGATCAATGCGATCGAAGGTTGCCAGAATGGTGTGATTAGCATGTTGCATGATTTCCCGGGTACGGTTGAGTCTTCCTCTAACTTGGCGATCGTGAAGACATCTGATGAGTTGATCGAGGTGAAGATCTTGGTGCGTAGCTCATCCGAGTCTCGCAGGGATTCTGTTTGCTCAAGTCTGGAAAGTGTATTCGCTTTGGCAGGGGCTAAGGTGGAGGAGTCCGGTCATTATAATGGCTGGCAGCCTAATATCAATTCCCCGATCTTGAACTTGATGAAATCTACCTATCTGGATTTATTTGGTAAGGAACCTGAGGTGAAGGTGATGCATGCCGGATTGGAATGCGGTATCATCCAAGGTGCTTATCCGGATATGGATATGGTTTCTATCGGACCGGATTTGGAATATCCGCACTCACCGGACGAGCGAGTGAATATTCATTCCGTACAGAAGATCTGGGAATTTATTACAGCTACATTGGAGAGAATCTAAGGATCTCTTTCCTTATAGATATTAAACAAGCCCTCCAGCCTTTGTTCTTCTAACCATTCGGTTAGCGAGAATAGGGCTGGAGGGTTTATTTTTATAGTTTCTCTATATCCTCAAGGGAGAGCCCTGTACATTTTTGGATGATGAGAGGTGCGATTCCCTCGGCTTTCATGTTACGGGCCGTAGATTCTTTCCCTTTCAATATCCCTTTCTCCTCTGCGTAATCGATCGTATTCTTATAATCCCTGTATCGTTTCAGGGCCTCGTCGTATTGTATGCGTTCTTCCTTGCTGAGGTTTGCCACGTCGGCTACTTCTAGCAACTTATCGAAGACCGCCTTTTTTGCCTTGAACGGCATTCTCTCTAAAGTGTCCATATGCTTCAATAAATAAATCCAACGTTCAAAATCATTCTCGCACTCGTCCGGTTCTTTTTGGAAGTAAGGCAGTTCGAGATAGACTTGCCGTATCCTGTCGCTGAACATCCTTCCGGTTTCCCGGTCCGCCAATATAACATCGGTCCGGAACTTTGAGTTCACGTCCATCTTGTAATTAAGTAGGAATACCCCGTATACGGGTTGTAATGCGAATTTCCAGTCCTTCCCTTTTTGTCCTTGGTTACTGATGGCCCTCGCTAGATAGTACAGTCCCCTGTCGTGGAAATAGGGTTGTGCGCCGGTTTGCATCTCAACCACGAACAGGTTTCCGTTGCTATCCTTGCAATGCACGTCAAAAACGATTCCCCTGTCGTCCAGCGTCTCGGGGGTCTGAATCGGGTTAAGGAACGTGATGTCCTCGATGTCGTGCTCTCCGAAGAACAATTGGTTCAGGAAATCGATTAGTAACTCCTTGTGTACCTCCTGTCCGAATATCCGGTGAAAGCCGAAATCGGTGAAGGGATTGATAAATTTTCCCATAGTGCTTATAGGTTTTAGTGATTAATATGAAAGGGATGGTTCTTTTTCCATCTCTTGCGGTAAAGATACGCTTTTAAAAATAAATACGTACGTCTTTTTGAAAAAACATGTACATGTTTCCGGAAAAAGACGTACGTGTTTTTTGAAGGTCATAATATTACCGTTATATCAAGTATCTTGAAGGAATCTCATGTCGTGAAAACGGTTGTTGTCTTGACTTTTTGCTTGATATAAGGCTTGAATCGTGACAATCCCTTTTTGCTGGCATCGTGAAATAGGGGGAAGGGGAAGACGATAATCGGGGTTTTTCATGGAAAAGTATGGCTTTTTACGCACGATATGCGGCAAAAGCTTGCGCCTATAGTCGCGTTGGGTAACGCCTATACTGTCGTTGGGCATTATAAACAGTCACGAATAGGGTTGTTAGTAGTCGTGAATAGGCATCGTAACCCTGTTAGAACCCAGTCGTAACCCTATGAGATAGCCCGAAGAAGTCAATAGATATGAATTACGATGAATGAATTTCGCTAGAACGGAAGGCGATTTTTAGACATTGTTCTGTCAATGAGTGGATTGCTGATTTTTTCTTGCGTATTTGGCGATGAGTTGTACGTTGGCCTAGAAAAATCGATTCTTGGGAGGTTCAGTTTACAATTTGTCAGAATGTCAAAAGGGAAAGCTTTTGATAGATGTTAGACTGAGTGGGGAATATTATTAACATATGTACGTGCGTACATTAATATTTATAAGGTATAAAACGATTAGTTTAAACCTTCGTTTAAATCTTGCATTTGCAAAGGTACGCGTTTCTTTGACACTTGCAACCCTTACTCATTATTTTTTTATCTCCTTATCCGCTTTCTTATCAATACGATAGCCTATTATTGACAAACCCGCCGCTTCTTCATACAAACGCCCTTCCGAAGAGCTAAAAAACGCAAGATTTAAACGAAGGTTTAAGCTAGCCGTTTTTACGGCGAATTGAATGTCTTCGAATGATGTAATAGCTTGATTATCTTAATAAACACTAGTATTAATATTAATTTCAGTATTATGAACAAAAAGTTTTCTACTCTTGTAGCTGCGTTTTTGTCACTGGGAACATTCGCAACCATGAATGCTGCGAATGTAGACGTGAATCCTACCGCGGTAACAGACGTAAAAGGTACGAAGTACTATTTCTTAGGCACTTCCACAACGGAAGCTTTGCAAATGACAAAGCATGACGGAAAGGATAGTGTTAAAGTTGCGTCTCTTTCTAATTTGGACTTCGCTCATGCGGATTCTATGTTATGGCAGATCAAGAAAGTTAGCCAAGAAGTTTCTGGTTCTGCTGTTTACACTTTCGTTAATAAGGCTACTGGCTCAACATTGAAATTCGCAAAGAAAGATGGTGCTACATCTATTATTGCGTCTGGTTTGGATCAATGGGCATGGACTCCGGGGCAAGCCTTGTATAACAAACAGGGAAATGATACTTACACTGTAGCTTTAGTTGGTGGCCAAGTAAAGGTGAAAAAGGCAGGTCAGTCTGCCGGGCAGGCGTTGACTGTTTATTCGCCGAAGGCTTCCGCTATGTCTGCCGCTGATTTGAATGATTATAGCGGAGCTTATTTCGAATTATCTTTTGCCAGTGATGTAAAGGATAATCCTTTTACAGGTAAGAAATTGGTAGCAGAGGGAAACGGTGAGTTTTATAAGTTGGCTTATTACGGAGTAAAGGCCGGTTATAAAAAAGATAAACCTGTTTATATCTACGTGGATAATGCTTACTACTCTTATCAATCTGTTTCAGATAATGGTAAGACTGGTGCTGGTTATAAATTCACGACGGATACAACCGTAGTAATAGCTCCTGCCGATAAAGAACAAAAAGACTTCGGTAAATTGTATGTAGAGGGAGCTAATATGTTTAAGGTGATCAAGCATATTGATGATGTAACTGGTGACAGATTCGATATTCAGATCCAAGATGTACCTTATACAACAGATAATAAGGTATTCTCTAGCTACAAGGTTCAGAATGCGAATGCTACTCCGTATGTAGCGTGGGCGTCTTTTGCTGGTGGTCCTAAGGTGTTGTCTACAGGTATCTATGAAGCTAATGTACGAGTTCCTGAGTATCCTGTTATCACTTTGAAAGAGGGTACTAAGGCTAACTTGAATACGAAGGTTGCTTATATCGTAACGGATGCCCGTGAGACTATCAAGAGTATTTCTCGTGATGACAATGAAAAGTTGATTGCTAATCCGTTTAAGGGACAAGCGTTTGGTGCTAATTGCGAGGAAAATATTAGAGAATATGTTTATACGAGCGCAAATTGGTATACGCAAAATTTGAGTCAAGGTGAACGAAATTATCTATTGCCGGTCTTGACAGACGGTAATGAAACAGTTGCTACTAATCATTGGGTCGTTTCTGGCGAGAATGGCGTATATACGATCGCAAACCGTGTTACTGAAGACAAGTTGATCGTAGGTAATGAAACTACTAATGCAACGATTGTGAATAAAAAAATGTATGTTGTAGGTGAGAATACGTACGCTATTGCCGGTACTTCTGATACGATCAAGATGGTTCCTGTAACGAATGCAAGCAAATATGTAGGTTACAAGCACTTTGATGTATTGAGTACATTCCGTGTAGCTCTGAACGTTGTATCTGAAGGCTTAGGAGATGATATATTCGTAGTAGAAGGTAAGGATGATGCTACGGCTGTTAAGTCTGGTATCACGGCTGATGAGTCTGTTAAGTTCTATCCTGAAGCTGTTAAACTTGTAGGGTTTGGTAAATATGGTACAGACTCTTTGACTTATTCTGCTTATAATTTGAAAGCTGATAATGGTAAGTATTTCAATACAGAGTATTTAAGTACTTATCCTTCGTACGCTTATTTATTCCAGGAAACAGGTGTGGAAGGTCAATATAAGATGATCGTGGCACATCGTTATGGTATGTATTCTGACGAGAAAACCTACTATAACTATAGTGGATCAGTTTTGAGTACATCTGAGTTTGTGATTGTTGATGATGAGACAGGTGAGTTATTAGGAGATTCTGAAGAAAACGCAATTACTCTTGAGTTGAATCGTACTACAGGTCGTTTTGAGATTGCTGATGAAGATGCGAAAATGCATGTTTCTTATGAGCCGTATTATGTAAAAGACGAAAATAAGGTAGCTGTAAATGTTACAACTTCTACGTTAGGTACAACATATCTATGTAATACAACTCGTGACATCTTCTCTTTGGTAGAGGGCAAGAAGGATGCTTATGCCGAGATGTCGATGGGACATAAGATCATCTCTACAATAGCCGATGATGGCAAGGCTGTGACGATGGATGGCGAAGGCTTCGCTAGCACATTGCGTGAAGGTCAATCTTTGGGTGATACTTCCGCTGTAGTTCCGGAGAATTTGAGCATGTGGTTGGATACGGCTTGCTTAGCCAATCCGGTAATGCCGTTGTATTATATCGCTACTTCTCGTGGTTTGTCAGATGAGGACAAGGCTGCCAATAAGATGAACTATTTGGTTTCCTTGACGGATTCTGTAGCCGATAAGAAATATACGGTTGTAAGTGGAGTTAAGAAAGTTCGTTTAGGATTTGTTAAGGGCGAGATTTTCGCTACGGATACATTGGTATTTGGTCCGGAGAAAGCTGATACTGTAGATGTTGAGGCTAGCCCGGCTGCTGTAGCGTTTGTATTGACAGACAACGAGGGTGAGTACATGATCGAACTTCCGAACTTGACTCGTACGCAACAGAAAGTTTACACTGGAGAGGATGGACAATATCGTGATCCTAATAATTATAATTATGCGGTTGACGAGTGGAACAACCCGATCATGGAGACTGTTGCCGAGAACGATAGATACTTCGCTGTCAACAATGACGTAATGTACTTGACGAATCGTGCGGGTGCTTACAAGTTTACGGTTGAGGCTGTAGAGGCTCCGACATCTAACGAAGGTATCGAGGCTGAGTCTTCTGTTAAGGTTATCGCTGGTAACGGTACTGTAACCGTACAAGGTGCGGCTGGCCAGACTGTAACAATCGCTACAGTTCTTGGTAAGGCTGTCGCTAACGAGGTAGTCGCTTCCGATAACGCTACGATCGCTGCTCCGGCAGGTGTAGTATTCGTAACCGTTAACGGTGAGACTACGAAGGTGGTTGTTAAATAAGCACTTTTGATATAAAATGCGAAAAGCATTTGAAGAAGATATATAATTCTAAGATTCCCGTGCGGAGATTCGTCTTCAAGTAAACCGTGAGGTTGAACATGCGGGGATATTAATACTAAAGTAAAAAATTAAAGCTCTCCGTCAGTATTTCCGTGAGGCAAGAAAGCGGAAAAAGAATAAGCCCCGGTCGGTTTCTCGATCGGGGCTTTTTGTCTATTCTTTGTCGTTTTTATCTTTAAGTCTCAATCCGGTTCTAGCGTTGAGGGGAGAGATTACCGAGTGGCCTAAATCGCTTTCAAGTTGTTTGCGGGCGGCCTCTGCTGCTTTTCCTCCTTGTTTGGCGATAACTTGGTCCTCTTCGAAATGTTGCGGATTCTTTTCTTTGGAAGTTTTACCGGCCCACGTTTGATAGATGATATCTGTAAGGGTAGCGAACTGAATACCCTCTTGTAGTCCGTGCCGTTTCCATTCGTCGGTTAGGTCTTTACGTATCTCGATGCTTTTAAGGCGTTGATTAATCCAGTTATCCGAGTAGCCCAACGCTTTATATTCCCTCATGGCTCGATCTATCGTTAACTCGGGGTCTTGCATTTCATCCAATCGCTCTTTTGCCACTTGAGCCATCCATAGTTTGAAAGGTTCAGCTTTAGGGGACGGGATGGATTGGATAAGCCGGAACAGCTGTTCTGTCGTAGCCACGTCGGTTTTGTAGTATTTCCCGTCGGTAGAAGGTAATTTCAGTTGGTGACAATTTGTCACCAACTCACTACCTTCAGCTTTTAGCCTTTGTTTGAGTTTATTCCAATATTTCCTTCCATCCACACTTTCGGTGAGGATACTTACAACGTCTACTATAGAGAAAAACCATTCCTCTGTTTCATCGTCCCAGACTGTACGTACTTTTTTTTCTTCGAAAATCTTGATAGCTTCTTTCTTTGTCATAATTGAAGTTTTTGTGTGAACACTTTAGTTAAAAGTGGATGATATCTAAATCTCAGCTATGGTTTTGGATATCTCGAAACTTTTGTGTAAAAATACAAAAGATTCGAATGTCTCCTAGGCTTATACGGGAAAAAGGATCGTAGAGACAGTTATTACTTCCGATAACGGTAGAATCGCAGTATCTGCAGGTAGCGTAGTTGTAGAAGGTGAGAATGTGATTAAGACAGTTGTTAAATAATCCGTGTAAATAGATTATGATATTATAATTTTAAAATTCCCGTGCATAGATTCGTCTCCAAGTAAGCCGTGAGGCAGAACAGACTAAGGTAATAATTAAAGCTCTCCGTCAGTACTTCCGTGAGGATGGAACCCGGAAGAAAAGACAAGCTCCGGTCGGATTTTCCACCGGAGCTTTTTTATGTTGTCAATTATTCGTAATTTTGGCAAGAACATGATCGTTTATATGAAAAATCCTTTGTCAAGATGAAAGCTAGCTGCATTATCTCTTTGCTGTTTATCTGTGTGTCGGTAGACCTTTTCGCCCAACCTAAGACGGTGGAGACAACGTATGATTTATCCTATTTCTTGCCGGAAGGCAATTACCAGTACGATTCGAATATCCCTGAACCTGCAACGGTTTTAGGTTTTCAATTGGGACGTCAACATGCCGATTGGGGACAAGTCGTTGAATATATGAAGGCTTTGGCTGAAGCCTCGGATCGGGTGACCTTGCAGGAAGTAGGGCGTACTTATCAATATCGTCCTTTTATAGAGGTGGTAATTACCTCTTCGGAAAACCAACGAAATATAGAAAAGATTAGAGAGGAACATTTGGCCTTGACCGATGTAGATCGTTCCACGGATCTGGATATACGGAAAATGCCGGTTGTTGTCAACTTGGTATATAGTATCCACGGAAATGAGCCTTCCGGCGTGAACGCTTCATTGGCTGTCGCTTACTTCTTGGCGGCGGCGCAAAGTAATGAGATCGATGACCTGTTGAGAAATACGGTGATCGTTCTATATCCCGGAGCTAATCCTGATGGCATAAACCGGTTCGCTAATTGGGTGAATACGACCCGTAGCCAAACGGACGTAAGTGACCTTAATTCCCGGGAATTCCAAGAGCCATGGCCTTCTAGCCGTACGAATCATTATTGGGCGGATTGCAACCGGGATTGGCTGATGGCGCAACACCCGGAAGGGATTACAGGAGTGAATACCTATTTTAAATGGATGCCGAATGTATTGGCGGACCAACATGAGCAAGGCGCTGATCGACCTTACTATTTCAGTCCGGGGCATCCGAAGCGTACGCATCAGTTGACTCCTCGGCAAAATCAAGAGCTTACGGCGGAAGTATCGGCTTATTGCGCAAAGGAGTTGGATAAGATCGGTACGTTGTATTACTCAAAGGAGGGATACGATGATTATTACTACGGCAAAGGAGCCGCCTATGGTGATATTCACGGATCGGTTTGCTTGCTTTATGAGCAGGGTACGTCCCGGGGGCATTTGCGGGAGACTCGTAATGGGGTGCGCTCGTTTGCGTGGACGATTCGTAACCAAGCATTCGGTTCGTATGGTACGATCCTTGCCGGCTATCGGCTAAAAGATAAATTACTGGCTTACCAACGGGATTATTATAAGAATGTCAAGGCGGATATCGCTAAGCAGCCGGTAAAAGGATATGTCTTCGATACCCGTGGCTCTCGCTCTGTGGGCTATCATTTTATCGAGAATATGGGGCACCACCGGATTAACGTATATCATTTGGCGAAAGACTTCTCGGTGGATGGGAAGACGTTTAAGGCGGATGAGGCCTTTATCATCCCGGTGGATCAGAAAAATAACACGATGATCCGTGCGATTATGGAAGATTGCCTAAGCTATGAGGATAGTACTTTCTATGATATCTCTACTTGGTCCTTCCCTTATGCGTTTAATTTGGAATTCGCGCAAGTGAAGAATACGAATGGCTTTATCGGTAAGCAGGTTGTGGAGAATCGGTTTGTACCCGGTCAAATGATTGGCGGTAAAAGTGATTATGGATACCTTTTTACGAATGTAGAGTTCTATACCCCGAAAGTGATGTATGAGTTATTGCGGAAAGGTATTCATGTACAAGCAAGTAATCGCCCGTTCCATTTCCGTTCGGGAGATATAGAGAAAGAGATGGGGTACGGTACAATCTTGGTATCTGCGTGGAATCAACCGGTATCTTCCGATGAGCTTTATGAGCTATTGTCTAAACTGGCGAAAGAATCGGGTGTGGATATCTATGCGGCTACAACCGGATTGATGCAAGACGTGGATTTGGGTAGCCCGGCTTATATGGCGTTGAAATTACCGAAGGTAGCCATTCTTGTGGGACGTACGATGGGAGTTCCGGATTCCGGCGAGGCGTGGTTTTTATTAGATCGACGTTTCCAGATGAGACCGACATTGATTGAGGCTACCGCTACGCTGACATCCCGGAAGTTGAGCCGTTATAATGTGATTATTCTGGCGAATGGAATTCCGGATCTCACGAAAGAGTCGGAAAAGGCATTGAAGGATTGGGTAGCGAATGGCGGTACGTTAATCGCCTCGGGAAAGGCCTACTCTTGGGTTAATAAATCCGGGATTCTTCCGATCTCGGTGAAAGACGCTTCATTTAAAGAGGATTCTACCCGTTATCGGGCTTACTCGGAGAAGAAAGAGGCGGCGGCAGGAAATAGCATCAGCGGTGTTATCTTGAGTTGCTCTCTGGATAGCTCCCATCCGTTGGCTTGGGGATTAGAACAACCGGAGATAGCGGTTCTAAAAAAAGGAAACTTGATTTTTGAGAAAGATAGCGATCCTTACGTCTCTCCTCTGCATTATACGGAAAAACCGTTGTTGTCCGGATTTCTTTCGGAGAAAAATGAGAGTTTATTGCGGAATACGCCTGCTGTGTTCGCTAAGAAATATAAGAGTGGGGCGGTATTTGTCTTTGCTGATGATCTGAATTTCCGCTCTTATTATTTTGGGACGAGTAAATTATTCATGAACGCAGTCTTTTTTGGTGAATCTCTTTAATTTTGTACTTTTGTGGGCTTGCACGAATGTTATACATGAATAGGAGAATTAGACAATGGCCAGCGATGATATAAAACAGGCATGGAAAGTGCCGGAACCTACGTTAAGGAGGTTGCCGTGGTATCTTGCGTTTGTAAAGTTGATGAAAGGAAAAGGGGAAACGTTTATCTCATCCACCCAGATCGCTAAGGAGATAAATGTAGATCCTAGTCAGGTCGCTAAAGATCTCTCTTTTGTGAATATCTCCGGGAAGACGAGAGTGGGATACGATATTAACGCGTTGGTTGACGTACTGGAGGATTTCCTCGGTTTTACATCCCAGCATAAGGCATTTCTGTTTGGGGTAGGGAGTCTGGGCGCTTCTTTGTTGCATGACACCGGACTGAGTCAATATGGATTGGAGATCGTGGCGGGCTTTGATGTTCGTGAGGATTTGGACGGGAGCATGATTAATGGCATTCCCGTTTTTCATATGGATGATTTTCCTGCCAAGCAAAAAGAATATGGCGCGACGATCGGGGTGATCACCGTGCCGGTGGAGAAAGCGCAGGAGGTGACAGACCGGATTATCGAGGGAGGAATCAAGGCTCTTTGGAATTTTACCCCCTTCCGTATACGGGTGCCGGAACATATCGTAGTCCAGAATACTTCTATGTATGCGCATTTAGCTGTTATGTTTAATCGATTGAACTCAATGAATCACTAAAATATGAAGATTATCGCCGTTGGAATGAACTATGCCGCTCACAATAAAGAGCTGCATCATTCGTTAGAATTATCAGAGCCTACTATTTTTATGAAGTCGGACTCCTCTTTGTTGAAAGATGGGAAACCGTTTTTTATTCCGGATTTTTCATCGGAAGTTCATTATGAGACGGAGATCGTGGTACGGATAGACCGTTTGGGGAAGAATATAGCCGAGCGTTTCGCTCATCGTTATTACAATGAGGTTACGGTCGGTATTGATTTCACGGCACGGGATTTGCAAAATAAATTGCGTGCGCAAGGATTACCGTGGGAGATTAGTAAGGCGTTTGATAATTCGGCTGTGATCGGAACCTTTATTCCGCTGGAGCAAGCGGGGGATGTAAACCGGCTTCCGTTCCATCTGGATATCAATGGCTCGAAGGTACAGGAAGGCAATACCTCGAATATGCTGTTTTCGGTAGATAAGATTATCGCGTACGTAAGTCGCTTCTTTACGCTGAAAATAGGCGATTTGATTTATACCGGAACACCTGCTGGCGTAGGTCCCGTGAAGATCGACGATCATCTGGAGGGATATCTTGGCGAGCGGAAGCTTCTGGATTTTTATGTGAGATGAGAAGATTAATATATATATTCATTATAGGTTTATTACTTTGCTCATATACATGGGCGGATGGTAGCCGTTATGCTTCTAAATCCCTGTTATCGGAGGGGAAATGGGTGAAGATCCGGGTGGATAAGACCGGAATCTACAAATTATCCTATGCGGATTTGAAGAATATGGGTTTCTCGGACCCATCGAAAGTCTCTGTCCATGGCTATGGAGGATGGCCCTTGGATGAGGATTTCAGTAAGGAATATATCGATGATGTCCCTTCTACACCGGTTTGGCGTGGGAGTGATTACCTGTTATTCTACGGGAAAGGGCCGGTTAAATGGGAGTATGACTCGTCGAGCCAGACATTCGTGCATACGAATAATCCTTATTCATTGTATGGCTATTATTTTGTGACCGATGCCACTCCGACGAATGATATGACTTCCGTGGCTCAAGCGAGTGGCGCGACTAATCGGATCACGACTTACGATGATTATTTGGTGCATGAGCAAGAATTAGTATCGTTGGCGAAATCGGGTAGGGAGCTGTATGGGGAAGATTTTAGCGGAGCTACCCCCCGAACCCTATCAACATTCTCTTCAATTCCGGGAATCACGAATGAAGACGCTAAGGTAACCATGAGCTTTGTATCCAAAGTCACTTCCGGTACGGGAGTCGCTTCTTTGAGTATTAATCAGTCTAATGTTCTGGACGTTTCGATCCGCTCGAATAGAGAGGAATATGTGAAGGCGCTAGAAGGGGTAAGCACGGCGGTATGGAAAGGCGAGAAGAGTGAGAAAAACAGTGTGGTCGTGTCTTATAATTCGGCTTCTCATAACAATGTACGGTTAAATTACGTTCGGTTACATTTTAAGAGGACTTTGCAGCCGTATGGGGCCTATACTTTTTTTCGTAGTATAGCTTCTATCGGAAATGTTTCCCGGTTCGTGGTACAGGGCGCAAACGCGAATACCTTGGTCTTTGATGTGACGGATGCTCAGCGGGTAAGACTGATGGAGACGGAATTGAATGGCTCCGAACTTACTTTCTCTATTCCTGCCGGTACCTTACGGGAGTTCGTTTTGGTACGGACGGATCAGAGCTTTATCTCTCCGGAGGTTGTCGGTGAGGTGGAGAATCAAAACCTACATGCCTTGGAGCAAAAAGACATGATCATCATAGCGGCTAAAGCTTTCCAAACGCAAGCGGAACGGTTGGCGGAGGAACACCGGGCAACAGACGGATTGACCGTGGAAGTCGTGGATCCTCAGTCGATTTATAATGAGTTCTCAAGCGGTGCGCCTGACGCTACCGCTTACCGCCGGTTCATGAAAATGTTCTACGATCGTAGCGTGTCTGCCGGTAACGCTCCAAAATACCTGTTATTGTTTGGCGATGGTATTTACGACAACCGGGGAATTTGCTCGGACGTGAAAAATATAGCAAGGGATAATATGTTGCTGACCTATCAGTCGAGAGCGTCCTTGTTTGAATATTCAGGATTGTTCTATAATTCTAATTTCTCGTATGTAACGGATGATTATTATGGGCTATTGGATAATGTATCCGAGGAGGCACTTGATAAGCCGAACAGTATTTGCATAGGTGTAGGACGTTTCCCCGTGCGGACGGTAACGGAGGCTACCCAAATGGTAGATAAGGTAATCGGTTATATGCGGAACGAGGACAGAGGCGGCTGGAAAAACCAAATCACCTTCGTGGCGGATGATGGTAACAATGCGGATCACTATACGAGTAGTCATGCGGAACAAGCTGATGAGCTGGCCCGGTTTATAGAGGAAAATCATGGGGCTTTCCTGACGAATAAAGTTTATTTCGATGCGTTTAAGCGAGATAATAGCGGAACGTATCCGGATGTACGTAAGCGGATCTCTGAATTATTGAAGAAAGGGCAACTGTTGATTAACTATACGGGGCATGGTAATACGACCGCTTGGTCTGACGAATACGTGTGGACACAGACGGATATCTTACAATCTACTTATACGAAACTACCCATTTGGGTGACGGCGACTTGCGATTTTACCCGTTTCGATGACGTGAATACCTCGGCGGGAGAATCTGTTTTCTTGAATGCGAAAAGTGGAGGGATCGCATTGTTTACGACAACCCGTGTGGTTGTATCTAGCGGTAACTCGGCACTGAATAAGGAACTTTACCGCAATCTCTTTGAGAGGGAGAGTGACGGACGGGCCCGTACCTTGGGCGAGGCCATGATGGAGACCAAGCGGAAACTGTCTGGTATCAATAAACTTAATTTTATTTTGATAGGTGACCCTGCTTTGAGAATCTCCTATCCGGAGTATAAGGCGCGAGTGACAGCCGTGAACGGCAAGGCCATATCAGATGAGCCTTTTACGTTTAAGGCTTTGGAGAAAATAACGGTGGAGGGAGAGATCTTAGATACGAAAGAGGGCTTGGCTAACGATTTTACCGGTATCCTAAATGCTACGGTGCTGGATAGTAAAGCTTCATTGACCACCTTGGGCAATAATACGAATGAAAAAGGAGATACGGTCCGCTTCTCTTACACAGATTACCCGAATACGATCTATATCGGACAAGATTCGGTACGGCAAGGAAAATTTAGTTTTACATTTATGGTACCGAAAGATATCTCTTATTCGAATAAGCAGGGAAAACTGAATCTCTACGCCTCGGATGAGGTGAACAAGCATGAGGCACAAGGATCTTTCTTGAATTATATCGTTGGCGGTACCGCTGATAATGCGGAGGCAGATACGATCGGCCCTGAGATCCGGCAGATTTACTTGAATGATTCCAGTTTTGTAGAGGGCGATCAAGTGAATACGACTCCTTATTTTGTCGCTAGGCTGTGGGACAAGAGCGGTGTGAATATAACAGGTAGTAGTGTAGGGCATGATATCATGCTGACGATCGACAGTATGCCTTCCATGAGTTATAACTTGAACAATTACTATGCACTATTACCCGATAAAGAAGGGGAAGGACTTGTCCAGTTCTCCATCCCCGAGCTGGAGCCGGGAATGCATACGGCCGAGTTTAAGGTGTGGGATGTCTTAAATAACTCCACGACCTATACCTTTACTTTTGAGGTGGCGGAAGGGTTGAAACCTAATCTGATCGAGATGTATGCCACCCCGAATCCGGCACGGGATCAAGTGGAATTCTTTCTGCATCACAATCGTCCGGAGTCGAACTTAAAGGTGACGGTTATGGTTTATGATATGACCGGTAAGTTCCTATGGAGTACCGAGAAGAGCGGTTCCTCCGAGTTGTTTAAGGCTTATATCGTAACTTGGAACTTGACGGATAACGGTGGCAGGCGGTTGCGCCCGGGAGTTTATCTGTATCGGGCGGCGATTAGTACGAATAACTCGAAAGAGGCGACGAAAGCGAATAAATTAATCATTCTCGCACAATAAAGTATCGGGTAATTAGTTTATAATAAGCATGGGGGTATGTTTATTACCCTCTAGGAATGATAAATGTAAATGTATTTTTAGAATAGAATATATGGTAAGAGTTTCAAGATTCAGTCTGTTACTAGCGGTTTTCAGCTTTTTGACGGCATTTACGGCTTTATATGCCCAAGGAGGCGCAGACGATGTTAAACATAAATTCGCCCCGATTAATACGGCGATACCGTCTTTGTCTATCGCGCCCGACGCTCGCGGAGGTGCTATGGGTGATAACGGTGTGGCTACTACGCCGGATGTGAATTCCCAATACTGGAACCCGGCTAAGTATGCTTTTAGCTATAGTAAGGCCGGAGTCGCTTTATCCTATACGCCTTGGTTACGTAAATTGGTGAATGATGTGGCTTTAGCGTATCTGGCCGGTTATTATAAATTAGGCGATAGCGATATGCAGGCGATCGGAGCTTCTTTGCGTTATTTCTCTTTAGGAGAAGTACAGGAAAGCCGGGATGGAGGAATGGGTAATCAGCTCATATTGAATCCTTATGAGATGGCTTTTGATGTAAGTTATAGCCGTAAATTATCGGATGTGTTTTCTATGGCAGTCGCCTTGCGCTATATTCGTTCGGACATGGGTGCCTCGTCGGATGCGGATATGGTTCCGGATAACGCTTTTGCCGCTGATATCGCCGGTTATCTGGAGAAATACGTGATCTTAGGGAATAGCGAGTGCCTGTGGAGCTTTGGTTTTAATGTCTCCAATATCGGTACGAAGGTCTCTTACGACGGTGGAAATACGAACCAGTTCTTGCCTACGACACTGAAGGTCGGAACCGGTTTGCTGTATCCGATCGATGATTATAACCAGATCGGTATCTATGTGGATTTGAGCAAGTACTTGGTTCCAGTCGAGCCTAGGCAGGATAGCGGGGAGGATGAGGCCGATTTCAACAAACGGAAAGAGGATTATAACAATATGTCGCCGATCACGGGTATCTTCAAATCATTCGGAGACTCGCCGAATGGCTTCAAGGGCGAGTTAGAGGAGATTATGGCCTCTATCGGTCTGGAGTATAATTACAATCAGCAGTTCTTTGTTCGTGGCGGTTATTACTATGAGAATAAATATCAGGGAAACCGTCAGTACTTCTCAGTCGGCGCAGGTTTCCGCATGAGTGTTTTCCAGTTGGATGCCGCTTATCTGATCAGTACGGTACAGAGTAACCCGTTGGACCAGACATTGCGCTTCTCCTTGTCGTTCGATATGGATGGAATCAAGAACCTTTTCAGATAAATGGGTATGAAGATACGTGTAGGTTTTGGTTATGACGTCCACGCCTTGGTGCCGGACCGGGAATTATGGCTGGGCGGGATTAAGATCGAGCATACGTTGGGCCTATTGGGACATAGCGATGCGGACGTGCTGATCCATGCGGTCTGTGACGCTTTACTGGGAGCGGCCAATATGCGGGATATCGGTTATCATTTCCCGGATACGGCAGGTGAATATAAGAACATTGATAGCAAGATATTGCTTCGTGACACCATGAAGCTTTTGAGAGACGCGGGCTATGAGTTGGGTAATATCGATGCCACCGTAGCCGCCGAACGCCCTAAATTGAATCCCCATATCCCTCTGATGAAGAAAACGCTGGCCGAGGTCATGAACGTGGACGAGGAGGATATCTCTATCAAGGCTACGACCACGGAGAAGCTGGGCTTCACCGGACGGCAGGAAGGGATCTCGGCTTACGCTACGGTCTTGATACAGCGCATGGGATCGTAAACCAGAAAGTACTCCCTTTTCCTTCTTCCGACTCTACGCCGATCTTCCCGTGAAGATTCTCTAGGATCGTTTGGCAAATGGATAGCCCGAGTCCGGTTCCTTGGATAAAGGAATCGAATTTGGCGAAACGCTCGAATACGTGCGGGAGGTTCTTCCGCTCAATACCTTTTCCGGTATCTTTTACGTAAAAGTATAATCCATCTTCCCTCTCCTTGTATCCCATGCGGATAGACCCTTGGAACGTGAACTTACAGGCGTTCGTGAGGAAGTTGGTGATCACTTGGGTCAAGCGATTCTTCTCGGAATAGATAACACAATCCTGTTCGGGTATCTCGCAATAGAGAGTGACTCCGCCTTTCACCCGGCTTTGGAAGGTCTGGTATAAGCTCCGGAATAGCGTGGATACGTTGAACTCGGAATAGATGAAATCCATTTGCCCGGCCTCGATCTTTGATAGATCCAGAATATCGTTCACGAGTTGAAGGAGAAGTTCGTTGTTCGTCTCGATGATCTCGCAAAATTCTTTTGTCTCCTCGGAGGGGTTTGTTTGGGCGAGCAGGTTCGAGAACCCTACGATAGCGTTCAGCGGGGTACGTATCTCGTGGCTCATGTTCGCTAGGAAGGCGGATTTCAACCGGTTGGATTCCTCTACCTTCGCTTTGTCCCTCAATTCCTGCTCCATCAGCTTGCGTTGGTGGATCAGGGCAGTTCCCCCGATCAGGTAGATAGGTTTACCGACGGGATCGGTCTTGCCGGTGATGGCGTAAATTTCTATCCATATATAGTTTTCCCCCGTATCGTCTAGGTAGCGGATTTCCTCATCTACCGGTTGGCCCTCGCCGGAGGCAAGTGCTTCCATCTTATCACGGAGCCGGTCTAGGTCATCCGGGTACACGCCGCTATAGAACTCATCGGGCGACATCTTGAATATCCCGTTTACGCCTTTGTCACGGGCGGATCTTTGGGTGAGGTAGACATTATTGCACTCTATGATCTCGGCTCTTACGTCCCACGTCCATGTCATCATGTTGCTGGCTTTCAAGACGAGTTGATATTTCTGGTTTAAGTCCTGCGCTTGGCGTGCGATTCGTAGTTCCTTGTCTTTGCCCTTTTGCTTTTGGATAAAGAGGTGTACCCGTAATATCCCTATCGTTATCAATAACACCAGAATGACGAGTAGGCTTATGATATGGACCTTGTATTTCTGAAAGAAACCGGGAGGCTCTTGGAAATAAGTGGCGTTTGGGGGATATAAGCCGGGATCGATTTGGTGAAGCAATAGGTGTTGGTAATTCAGGTAAGTCTTCGGGGTTCCCGAAGTCAGGGTAGAGATTTCTTTGCTATCTTTTCCCGAGAGGATCATTTCGATCGTGTTGGCCGTCACCTGCGCGTAATCCTCCGGAGAAACATAATATCCCCCGGCGAAATTCCCGTTTTCTGTTTGTACGTCTTGCAAGGTAAAGACGGGGGGAACTGAGAAGCTGTTAATCATTTTCTGGACGTTATCGACTAGGTAACGATTCTCGTTGTCCTTCTGGGTCCTGTACCATGAGTAATAAAGGACGCCGGTCTTATTGTCGAAAGAGGCCAGCCTGTCCAATAAGTTCTCGGTGGAAATGGAAGTCGTAGACAGCGGTTCGAATTGGATGCCCGGGAAATCTTTCCGTAGCACGGCCTCCACATCCGCTTTCGTTTGCAGACTTATATAACGATGGTCGAAAATAAAGGCCAGCTTGGTTAATCCCGGTTGTAGCTTTTTGATTAGCTCGATCGTCTGCTTGATATAGACTGAGTATTTTATAAAAGTGGCGTTATAGCCTTTTACTACGTCCGTGATGGGGGTTAAGGTCTCGAGCGCGTTGGTATCCAGATCTATCAGATATTCTTCTTTCGGGTACATATTATCTCTGGCATAGCAGATGATAGAGGGAACATCTTTCCATTCCTTGTCAAACAACGGGCGGGTGATAAGCCAAGAGGGATCTCCTATGCATACGACTAAGGTGGGTGGCACAGGTACTCTCTCTAGGATCATTTTTCTCTTCTCTTGAAAACCTTCCATCGTGCGGATTCCGGGGATCTGTAAGGGAATCGCCTTTACGGTAAACCCTTCCTTCCCGAATTTATTTTCTATATCAAGATAGGTCTGTTTCGTCCAGCTTTCCTCGAAGTTGATGGAGTGCAGTACGACGATCGACTTGCCTTCTGAGGGTCGTGCGCCCACGCCCAAATGGATACAAAATAAAAGTAATATGAGAGGAATTGTATTTTTCATGGTCGATGATTCTAAGCGATATAAGCATCAATAGAAAATTTTGTAGCAAATGTAGTGAATCCGCTTTTATAAAGCAAAGGCTTTGTCTGTCATCTTCATAAAATAATGGTTTTGATACGGATACGTGTGCGACTCCTCGTTGAGACATATGATGTTTGGTGGCGTATAATATTTTTGCGCTGGACAATCGTACTGAATTTTATTTCGAAAAAATATACAATAAGTCTGTTTTTTACCTGTTATAATTGCATAATATTGATATTTAACTATTTATGTAAACGAGACTTGGTCTCTTCGAATTTCTATCCATAGTATTTTGAATTACTATGTATAGTAGATCGGGTTTACTATAGATAGTAATCATGATTATTAGGGTATCTATTCTAAGGAAACATATAATGTGTACAATAACAAAAGATATTCCATATCTCTGGATAGCGGCATATGGTGTTCTAGTGTGTTAGATATTAAAGGTTCATTCGATAAATCTTTATGATGAGTTTTGAAAATGGAAATTATTCTTGAATATGATTGATTTATTTTGCTGTATTAATATTTTTTTCACGAACTTGCAACCGTACTTTTTCTAAGTCTATTTCCGCTGAATTGTGAGCATAATCTTATTATATCAATCTAAAAACACAAGAAAATGAAAAAATGTGTATCTATTCTAATTATCTTGTTGGGGGGGATTGGATTGTACATGCGGATGATGGAGACTTGAATTTTAAGTATAAAAGAAAAATGATTATTGATTTCGCTAAGAGATAATTGAATTTGAGGTTTACTCTGCCAGATCGAGTGTTTGAGGCGCTGATCCGGCAGAGTTTTTTTTGTGGGTGGAAGGAAGAAGTATTCTGGTTACTCTTCATTTTTGAAAACATATTTTACTAAGATTGGATTCTCTTCTTCCGAGTGCGATTGAATGATTCTTTGCTGATCCTCATTTCTTAGCTTCTCGGGAAATAGATCATTTAGTGGAAGCCCTCCTTCCGGGGTACAAAGGATGAAGTCTTCTCCGAAGTAGATCGGGTAAAGTTGCAAGCCTTCCTTGGTTCGCTCGAATTGAAGCAAATCATGTTTTTCCCTATTATAGAACAAGTGGATGTATTTGTTTTTACGGACAACCATGGCATATCGGTATCTCCTGTTTTGCCCTTGTGAATCTATTACATAATTTACGCTCTTGGAGGAATAGGCGTCCTTTACGTATTGGATTTGTTCTTGCTTGCTCATATTGGGACGAAACTTTAAATTCTCAATGTCATTGTTTAAATCTCCGAAATCCCAGCGATAAAGCTCAGTCAAGGTCGCTCCTGAAAGTGAATAAATCGTGTTAGTCAAAGATCTGCGGAGAGCGTGTGGGAATGGAAATACACCCCTGCAAAATATATCTTTTCTCTCTTCCGGGAAGTATTCATCGATTATCTCATTTCTTGATAGGGAATAGAACTTCAGGCGATTGTCATTATCATAGGTGAAGAAAGCGATCGTATCCTTGTTTTGGAACTGGAAAGAATTGTAGGTTCCAGTAATATCCGGAAGTCTCTTTTTCTCGATGAATTTACCCCCTAGGTCATAGAAAAAGAGAGCGTTGCTGACGGCGCAGAGTACTACAAGATTCCTGCGGACTGTATCGATCGCGAAATCAGATAGATTTAGGTACTGCCCCGGGCCGTCTCCTTTTTCGTTAAGCGCGAATTGGAAACGTCCCTCCCGGTCGAAAACGAAGATTTGGGATCTTCGATAATCATGGATATAATATCGGTCCTCAAAAAACTTGATCTGGGTTATATCACGGATCAGCGATTCCGGCGTTGTCTCCAGTGGGATGACTTGGATATCGGAGAATAGGTCTTTTGTGGAGATCTTATCTCTCCTTTCCAGATTCACGGTGATGATATCTGATTCCATATTTCTCTTTTCTTTAGATCCCGTACAAGAAAGAAAGAAAAATATGGATATCGCTGAATAGTAAATCAAACTACTCTTCATCTTATTGCTAGATTTAAGTGAAACCAAAATTAGAATATGTAAACGTAAGAAATAAATTATAATATTGGGTCACAAAAAGACGTGTTTTATTTCCCCGAAAAACATCATTGGGAGAAAAGAAATGCTTGTTTGCCTATTTCGGGATAAATCCGTAGCTTTGAACCATTAAAAACAATAGTATATATGAAGGATAACGACTGGAAAGATCGATTAGGCGTAATGTACTCCACGAATCCCGATTTTCAATATAATACGGGAGATACGGAGGAGGAAGATACGTTGCCGAAGGAGAAACAAGCTTTGCGTATTTCATTGGACAAACGGAACCGGGGAGGGAAGATGGTTACCTTGATCACTGGGTTCCGGGGCACTTCCGAGGATCTGACCGCCTTGGGGAAATTCTTGAAAGTGAGATGCGGCGTAGGCGGCTCTGCGAAGGACGGGGAGATAATCATCCAAGGGGATCTGCGTGCCAAGGTGTTGGATATCCTCCGGAAAGAGGGCTACTCGAAAAGCCGTACGATCTAATCCCCGATCGCTATGCTAACAATCTATAGAGCTTCCGCCGGGGCGGGCAAGACGCATAAATTGACAGGGGAGTACTTGATGTTACTCTTCTCCCAGCCGGGCGCTTACCGCCGGATCTTGGCCGTGACGTTTACGAATAAGGCGACGGATGAGATGAAAACCCGTATCGTCCAAGAACTTTATCACCTAGCTTCCGGCCGCGCGTCCGATTATATCCAGCTACTCTCTTCCGCCTATTCCTTGACGGAGCGGCAGGTGAGGGAGCAGGCCCGGAAGATTCTGGTCGCTATCCTGCACGATTACTCCGCCTTTAATATCAGTACGATCGACCGCTTTTTCCAGCAAACGATGCGTGCCTTTACCCGCGAGATCGGCTTGCAAGGCGGCTATGGCATCGAGATGGACCAAGAACTGGTCTTGACCGAGGCGATCGATAACCTGCTGGCCGATCTGGAGAAGCCGGAGAGCAAGGATTTGCTAGGTTGGCTGCTGCGTTTCGCCGAGGACAAGATCGAGGATGGAGGTGGCTGGAGTTTGCGGCAAGATATCATGTCGCTCAGCCGGGAGGTCTTTAAGGAGAGTTATAAGGCATTTAGCGAGGAGGTAGGTAAAGATATTGCGGATAAGCAGGCCCTTGATGCCTATAAGAATGAGCTATACGCCATTATCCGCTCCGTAGAGGCGGAGGCGAAACGTTTAGGAGAGGAGGGAGTGGCGTTGCTGAAACAGTTCGCCTTACAACCCTCGGATTTTAAGGGGGGAAGCCGTTCCCCGTTTTTCTATTTCGAGAAGTTGGCGAAAGGTGAGATGAAAGAGCCGACAGCCACGTTCCAAGCTCTGCCGGATAATCCGGACGCCTATATGACCAAGACGACTCCACCGGGTCTCCGGCAGATCATCGGGTGTGTATATGAGGAAGGGTTGAATGCCTGCGTAAAGAATATCGTATCTCTGTTCGCCAACTTGACGGCCTATAATACGGCCCGGGAGATCGTGCGTTATTATTATACGTTAGGGATCTTAACCGATATCTCCCGGCAAATCGCCTCTTACCGGGAAGAGAAGAATGTCATGTTGATCGCCGATACGACCGAGTTGCTGAATAAGGTCATCAGCGGCAGTGACGCCCCCTTTATCTACGAGAAAACGGGTACTCACGTGGATCATTATATGATCGATGAGTTCCAAGATACCAGCGGCATGCAGTGGAATAACTTCCGGCCCTTGGTGGAGGAGAGTCTGGCGAATGGTAGGGCGAACTTGATCGTTGGCGATGTGAAGCAAAGTATTTATCGTTTCCGTAACTCGGATTGGAAGCTATTGGACGAGCAAGTCCGCAGGGATTTCGAGGAGGAACAGGTCTGTGAGGAAACCCTGATGGATAATTGGCGAAGCTGCCGCCATATCGTGGAGTTTAATAACGCGTTCTTCACCGCCGCTCCGGCGATCCTGCAAGATCTATATAATGAAGCGTTGAAAACCTCCTCATTAAGCGAGGAAGAACGCACGGCCTTTTTCACGAAGATCATGACCGCTTATGATAAGAGCATTCAGCGTGTCCCTCCCCCTTTCCAGAAGAAGGACGGACATGTACGGATCGATTTCTTGTCCGGCGATGAGGAGAAGGACTGGAAGCAAGAGGCGATGGAGCGATTGCCGGCTACCTTGGAGCGTTTGCAGGATAACGGTTACGCGCTAAAAGACATCGCCATACTCGTGCGTACCAATCAAGAAGGCGCTTTAGTGGCTGATACGTTGCTAGCCTATAAGGAAGAGCATCCGTCCGACCGGTACAATTACGATATCATCTCCGATGATGCTCTGTTCGTGGGTAGTTCTCCGGCGGTCCGTTTCCTGATCGCCGTATTGCGCTATTTGCGAAATCCGGAGGACCGGACGAACAGGAAATTGGCGATGTATGCCTATCAAGTATTAACCGGAAAATTTGGGGAGAGCGAGGCGGACGAGTCTGTTTTTCAAAACCTTCAGTCTATCTCCCGGCAATCCTTGTACGAGGTAACCGAAGGGCTCTTCCGTAACTTCTCCGCTTACTTCCCGGAAACGGAACAGGTATTCGTGCAAGCTTTTCTGGATATGGTTTCCGAGTACGCCCAAAAAGAAAGCGCGGATTTGAACCGTTTCTTGAGATGGTGGGACGAGACCGGTTATCGAAAGACGATCGCTACCCCGGATGGGCAAAACGCTATCTGCATCTTGACCGTACATAAATCCAAGGGCTTAGGTTTTAAGGTCGTTATCATTCCTTTCGGGGACTGGGAGATCGACCATAAGCCGACAAAGCCCGTTATCCTTTGGTGCCACCCGGAGAAGAAGCCGTTTGACCGCCTGCACTTAGTTCCTGTCCGTTACGGACAGATCCTGAGTAGCACGATTTTCGCCAAGGATTATTTCAAGGAGCGCTTGCATGCTTTCATCGATAACTTGAACACCTTATACGTCGCTTTTACCCGTTCGAAAGAAGAACTGATCGTATTCTCCCCCCGTCCGAGGAAGATCAACAAGGAAGGTAAGGTTGAGAAGATAACTTCCATCGCCGATCTATTGTGGGCGGGGGTGGAGACGGATATCGAGGATGATACCTTTGAAAGGGGCGAATGGTGGCATCCAGCTTCGGGTAGAACGGCAGAAGATACCCTGGAGGAAATTCCCATGAGCCGCCTGTATTCCGTTTCCCCGGATGATCGTTTACAATTACGCCTGCATGGGAAAGGATTCTTTTTCGATAATGCCAGGCGGAAGCACGGTACCTTGATGCATGAGGTATTGAGCCGGATACGTACGCCGAAAGATATTCCCGCTTCGGTCGAAAGTTATCGGTTAGCCGGGGTGATTAACCGGGAGGAAGCGGCGGAGTTGATCAGCCGTCTGGAAGAATTATTGCAAGCGGAGGAGGTAAAGGCTTGGTATGATGGTTCCGCCCGTGTTTTGAATGAAGTGGATATCCTGTTCGGTAAAGGCTTGTCTAAACGCCCGGACCGGGTGATGATAAAAGGAGGCAAGGTAATTGTCGTGGATTATAAATTTGGCGAACGGCAAGATAAGCGCCATCTTAATCAGGTAAGAAATTACCTGCAATTAATTCGTAAAATGGGTTTCGAGCGGGTCGATGGATACCTTTGGTACGTAGAGTTAGGCAAAATAGAGGCAGTGAATAAGTGATATATTTTTGATATTCGGTAAAAATGAATATTTTTGCAGATTCTTAGTATAAAACGATACAGTCAAAGAAGAATGAAAGTACATAAAGAAGGAACCGGTTTACTGCTTACGTTGTTTACAATATTATTTATTGTGAATATAACTTTGTACCATACGGTAGGTAAGGGTATGCTGTTTTATTCTGTCGCTTTTGTTTCTACCGTATTGTTCCTATTGGTATTAAACTTCTTCCGTAGTCCTTTCCGTCGGTTTCCTTATGATTCGGAAGGCTTGGTGATCGCTCCCGCCGACGGTACGATCGTTGCCATCGAGGAAGTGATGGAGAACGAGATCCTTCATAAGAAGTGCCTACAGATATCTATCTTTATGTCTATCTTCAACGTACATGCCAATTGGTTTCCCGTAAACGGTACCGTTAAGCATGTTTCCCACCAGAACGGGCGTTTTATGGCGGCTTATCTGCCGAAGAGTAGTACGGAGAACGAACGTTCGGCGGTCGTGATTACCACGAGGAACGGGGTGGATGTCTTGGCTCGTCAGATTGCTGGGGCGATGGCACGCCGCATCGTTACATATGCCAAACCGGGAGAGAAATGTCATGTGGACGAGCAAATGGGGTTTATTAAATTCGGTTCTCGCGTGGATGTCTACCTGCCGGTAGGAACAGAGGTGTTAATAGAGATGGATCAAAAAGTAACAGGCAATCAAACGCCTATAGCCCGTTTGTCAAAATGAGTATAAGAAAACATATTCCTAATACAATTACGTGTCTGAGCCTTCTGTCCGGGTGTGTCGCCAGTGTTATGGCCTTGCACGGAAATCTTTTATCTGCGTTGATTTGGATTATTATAGCCGCGGTCTTTGATTTCTGCGATGGCTTTGCCGCTCGTTTATTGAAGGCTTACTCGCCGATGGGAAAGGAATTGGATTCCTTGTCAGATATGGTAAGTTTCGGCTTCGCTCCGGGCATGGTGGTCTATTGGTTGTTGGGAGAGGCTTCTACGGCTTTGCCTTTTGGCTCATTGAATACGTATATCCCTTATCTGGCGTTCGTGATCCCTACGTTTTCAGGTTTGCGTTTGGCTAAGTTCAATATTGATGAACGGCAAACTACCTCGTTTATCGGCTTGCCGGTTCCGGCGCATGCTTTATTTTGGGCTTCGGCGGGGTATTCTGTTTTACCGGTTGTCCATGCGAATGAAGGCTTGTTCGTGTTGGTGACTGTTATCTTGGCGTTCATTACCTCCTTGCTGTTGGTGTCTGAGATACCGATGTTCTCGCTGAAGGTGAAATCCTTGGCGTGGAAGGGGAATGAGCTTCGCTATATATTGGTCGCTTGCGCCATTATTTTCGTGGCGTTATGGGGATTCTTGGGAATCTCCGGAACCATCCTGTTATATGTAGTCTTGTCTATTTTTAACAAAAAGGGATAAACAAGAATTCTTATCTTTGTGTTTGTGATAGTAAAGAACCATTTAAGTATCGGATTATGTTTAAGTTTTTGTTTGTAATATTCTTTTTCTTTATCCTGTTGGTGTTTCTGATGGGTTTCTCCATCTTGCGTACCTTTAAGAACATCTTTTTTGGTAGCGGAAACAACACTCGTAAGGGAGAACAACGTCGTCAAACAAATAGCAATACTTCCGGACATCGTTCTACGACTACTACCGCCCGGGACGATGATGATGATCGTACACCTTATGTGCACCGTAAGAAGATATTCGCCAAGGATGAAGGGGAGTACGTGGATTACGAGGAAGTTAAATAGAGCTTAACGTCTTTGCTTGAAGAAACGCTGCATTTCTTCCGCGCACTCTTTTTCAAGGATACCTTTTTTGATAATCGCTTTCGGATGGAAGGCTTGAGGGGCGAATTTGGAGAAACCTCTTTTATCATCGGATGCCCCGTATACGATCGTGCTTAATTGTGCCCATCCGATTGCGCCGGCACACATTATGCAGGGTTCCACGGTTACGTATAGACTACAATTTGTCAGGTATTTCGCTCCTAAGACTCCGGCGGCAGCCGTAATCGCCAACATCTCGGCATGTGCGGTCACGTCGTTCAAGCATTCGGTTTGATTATGCGCCCTCGCTATGATCTGGCTGTTGCAGACGATAACAGCTCCTACGGGAACCTCACCCTCGGACGCTGCCGCACGAGCTTCCACCAACGCTTGCTTCATGAAATATTCGTCATTGAAAGGATTCATCTTCTCATCTCATTTTCGTTGAAAAGAGTCGGATAATCCTCCTCCAAGGTCTTGAGGATGTGAGAAAGGATCGTCTCTCGGTACCAACGGGACTTATTCTCGATCTTGTAGCGTGAAAGGTAACGTTTTACCGCTTTATGCTCTTCGTCATTCAGCATAAAGGTCACTTTGTGTACCCTCGGATGATTGGGGTGAGCCGATGAATATTTACGTTCTTCTCTCATACATTTGCAAATGTACGAGTGAATAGCCGAATAACAAAGAAAATGGCTATATTTGTGCAAATTAATGCGATGGCAAGACAGAACGATATGGGTCGGGAAGGTGAGTCTGAGGCTCGTGCCTATCTGGTAAAACATGGATATAACGTGTTGCATACCAATTGGCATTGGCATCATTATGAACTGGATATTATCGCTGTCAAGGAAGATGAGTTAATCGTGGTGGAAGTGAAGACACGCTCTGAGGATTTTTTGCTTTCACCGGAAGATGCGGTAGACATCAAGAAGATTCGGAGGATTGTCGCCGCTGCGGATGCCTATGTCCGTTATTTTAATATAGACTTACCGGTTCGTTTTGATATCGTGACATTGATCAAGAAAGAGACGGGTTTCCTGATCGACCATATCGAAGATGCTTTCTATGCTCCTTGCCGTTAAAAGATAAAAGTTATGAATATCGAAGAAGTACGTGAATACTGCCTTTCCTTGAAGAATACGATCGAGTGTTTCCCGTTTGATGAGGTATCGCTGGTCTTTAAGGTGGAGAATAAGATGTTCCTGCTGCTTCCTTTGGATGCGGAGGAGCCTCATGTCTCCTTGAAATGCAGTACGGACTATGTGGAAGAGTTACGGGAGCGGTATACGGCGGTTGAGCCGGCTTATCATTTTAATAAGAAATACTGGAATAGCATTTATCTGGATCGGGATATGGAGGACGAGGAGGTTAAACGTTGGATCTTCCACTCTTACCGGGAGGTGATCGCTAAACTACCAAAAAATATAAGGGAGATTTATAATGATGAGCACTGATAATGAATCTCCCCGCATCTTGCGTGTGGCGGAAACCACTTCTACGAATAGCCTGCTTCGTGAGCTGGTCATCAAGGAGTCTCTTGCGGAAGGGAGTGCCGTGGTCGCCGATTTCCAGACTGCCGGACGTGGCCAGATAGGGAATGTCTGGGAGTCTGAGGCGGGAAAGAACTTGATGTTTAGTACAGTCCTGTACCCTACGTGCATCCCTGCAAATCGCCAATTCTTGATTTCTCAAATAGCGGCCTTGAGCGTAAAAGAGACGTTAGACTCATATACGGATCATGTCACGGTGAAATGGCCAAACGATATTTACTGGAATGACAAGAAGATTTGCGGAATGTTGATCGAGAACGACCTGTCGGGGCATAACCTGTATTGCTCCATCATCGGGATCGGCATAAACTTGAATCAAGCGGTGTTCCGTGGAGATGCTCCGAATCCGGTTTCTTTATTTCAGATAATCGGCAAGGAAGTAGATCGAGAAGAGGTCTTGGATCGTTTTCTCTCTCTATTCTATCGTTATTATCTATCTCTTCTCCAAGAGAAATATGAGGATATTCGTACCCGCTATCAATTCGCATTGTATAGAAGGGAGGGCTATCATGCCTATAGGGATGAGGCGGGAGAATTCGAGGCCTGTATCCATGCTATTGAATCAACCGGGCATCTTTTGCTGGCGTTACGGGATGGAAGCATCCGCCGCTATGCTTTTAAGGAGGTGTCTTATTGCAAGTGATCTCTCTTGGCGATCCGAGGGGGTGCGGGAGGTGCTGTCATAGCTTGCTGTTGTCTGATCACAAAAAATGGACGAATTTGGAAGAAGAGGCTTTTGAGTTGTACCAGCCTTCAAAGGACAGTTATACTTACTGGGTTGGAGAAGTATATATCCTTTGGCACTTGCGGTATATATTCTATAGGGAAGTAAGTAGTACTTCGTTTCCTTTCTAGACAGATAATTCCGGTGAAAGTTTCCTTTATATATGTATGTACACGTACATTATATAATATATATTTATGTTGATAATGGTTGGGGGGATATTATGCTTGGCATTGGCCAGCGAATAACTTGCGTGAAGTAAAGGGGGAAGCCGATAGAATGGGCAGTTCGTAGTTATAATCCGCTATTTCGTAACGAATAGCCTATTTGATTGATAAGAAAGCGTATATGCCAACAAAAAAATGATAGGGAAGATTTGCACGAATCAAAGAAACGCGTACCTTTGCAAGTGATAGATAAAGTCGGCTGCCATTGTTATGGTTTTGTGAAGGCAGCCCAATGAACGAGCTTATTACACTTTAGTATTAATATTAAATTATTTAATTATGAACAAAAAGTTTTCTACGCTTTTGTGCGCTAGCTTGCTTGCATCAGCATTCACTGTGAATGCGGATGTTTCTACAGACTATGGGAAGAACATAGATCTTGCAGCTGGTGTCACTACCTTGCAAGGAGCAAATGCTACTGCGCAACCCGGTTTTTCTGTTACAAATCCTGCGGGAGTGTATCAGTTGAGAGATCAATCTAATAAGGTTCTCGCTGTTGTGGAGAATAGCAGGGGAGAGAATGTTTACAAGATGGTTGATCCCGAGAATTTACCAGAAGGTGTTAAATTGAAAAATACTTTGTGGTGTGTTCAAATCACGGCTCAAGCTAATTTGGGTCAAGATGCAATCTTTGATTTCGTAAATAAGGGTACTAGCGAAATTTTAGCTTTTGATAGCGAGGATAGTGAATTGGCTGGTGTTGCTTATGGTGGTTGGGCTTTTTCTCCTACGTGGTTTAAAAATGAGAAAGGTGAAGGCGAAGGCCTAAAGCCTAATTATTCTTTGTATACTCACAAGGCCACTGATAAAGTGCTGGTAATGTATGCGGAAAATGACTTGGTAAAAGGAGGTTTAGTCTCTACGGAAGAGGCCTCTAAGACAAGACTTACTGGAAATTTATCTTCAGGCAAGACTCCTCTACGTTTGACTATCTACAACGCTGGTACTTATGTGCTAAATGCAGCTGAAATTAACGCTTATTTGAAAGATAACAAAAATAAATTGACATTTGCTCCTGATTCTAAAGGGGAAGTTAATCAGTTTACTGCAAATGAGTTGGTTGCATTAGGTATCTCTGATAATAAAGCTGATAACGAATACCGAAATTTCGTATATGTAACAAAGAAAGAGGATGAGAAACAATATTTGAAGGTCGATACAGCTTCTAACTCTGTTGGTACTTCTTTCTTGAAGCTTGCTTGGACAAATACGGCTGCTGAAGGTTCAAAAGATGCTTTGGTTAGAACTGATGCTAAAAGTATTGCTGATCAACATAAGTTCTTATTTATTTATCAACCTTCTGGAGATGAGTTGTTTATTCAAGTAGAGGAAGCTCGATATAAAAATGAGAAAACTCCGGAAGACTATTGGTACCAAGCATCAAATATTAAAGAGTATGGTGACAAATTCTTAGGTTTGGATTTGGATAAGAGTGGTAAGAATGATCCGGAGAACGCAGCTTTTGAGTTGTTCGTTAAATTGCAAGACTTTACGATTGCCAGCTCTGTTGTTACAATTGGAGAAAGACCAATTAATACAAAGATTAGTTTTGGTGTAGATGGTTGCTTTGCTACTAGCGATAAGACTTCTGTGGCTAATGGTCTTTATGTAATTAAAAACGAGAAAGGTCAAGTACTAGCTGCTCCTATTCACTTGAATGCTGGTTTGGGCTATGAGGCTGAATGGGTAACTTTGGATGAGCAAGATCCGAAGGATATGCCGGCTTATCAATGGGTAATCACGAAGACGCTTTCAGCAGACAAGGCTCAAGCTACTTCTCCGCTTTCTGTGACAAACCGTGAATTCCCAAATTTGAAAGGAACAATTCAATTGCGTTTAGTTGATGGTAAGATCGTTGCTCCGGCGTTCCAAGGCAAGGATATGACAAATATCACTTTTGATCAGATCACGGACAAAGCTATCTTAAGTAATAAGAAGTTAGGTTATCGTTTCATCCCGTCAGATTCTTTGCGTGTGAATAAATATGTATTCAATTACTTAAACCCATTCACGGATAGTTATTGGATGGCTAACGGATTGGACAAGGATTCTGTAAATTATGTAAAAGAAGAGGCTAGCCGCTATGTATTAAAAGAGGGTTCTACTAGCGCTTATGGTATTGAGGTTACTGAAGCATTGTTGAAGAAGATCCCGGGTCTGGCTCAGTTGGAGAGAACGAATTATGTGATCAAGACTGCTGACGGTTCTAAATCTTTGGTTGAGGCTTACAACGATAAGTATGCTATGGGTGTTTCTAACTTGGATGAAATTACTCCGTACGTAGTTGATTCATTCTTCTTTAAAGAGAATAATCATTACAATTCTAAACATTTCTATGCAATAGTAGAGGCTTCTTCTAAATGGGTGAATAAGGCTGATCCTACAGACGTGGTATATGCTAATGAGGCTTATAATGCAAAGGGTGAATTTGTGGGTTATTACAAACATGGTGGTAACGTATTTACTCCGGGTTCTGACTATGCCTATGCTGGTGCAGTAATCCAAAATTTGTTTTATTCAACTCATAAGGTGGGTACAGCAGATGACGGAAAGAGTGCCGTATTGAAAGTTCAGAATTTGGAGGAGACTCGTACATCTGCTTTCACTGTAGAGCCGGATCAGACTCCGTTGTATCGTCGTTTCAACAACATCGCTGTTGGCGAAAAGGATAACGATGCAGCAGATAGCGTAATCTTTAAAGAGAAGATCCGTGGTGAGTACTTGATGGATGAGTGGAACAAAAACTTACAAGATAAGACTGTAGACTACGCTGGTATCTGGAACAAAGAGAAAGCTGACGGTAAGTTGGTATTCCATATTGATACGACTTGGGTAAATCGTGGTTTTGGTTATATCAAACCGCAATATTTGATCTCTGTAGCTCGTCAAGACCAGGATTTGTCTATCGTGACACATCCTTGTACAGAGGGTACTCCGCACATCAAAGCTGACGGAACTCCGACAGAAGATCCATATGAATGCGTTCACGCTACTCGCTCACACGTAGGCTTCGCTTATGGTAAATATTTGGTAAGCTTCGGTGACTCTGCTATCGTAAATGATTTGGATGTTCCTTATATGGATGTTAAGGGTGGTTACACTCGTGTAGGTTTTGTTCCTGCGATCAAGGTTGGTGACTCTTTGATAGTATTAACAAATGGCTTTGAGAAAGTAGAGCCGGCTAAGATTGATACAGCGAAAATCTTTAAGTTCTACAAAGACAATAAGTTGATGAATCGTATCATTGATTTGCGTGGTGATAATCACAAGAACGTAACTTGGTCATTCCGCTATGTAAATCCGGAGAAGGCAATGAATGCTTATATTTCTGGTGAGGAAGGTGCAGATAATGAATTCTTGTTTGAGTCCAATATCTATCAAGAAGAAGGAAAGAGCACTCTTGGTACTCAATGGATTGATAATGCAGATCATGATAAGGGAGCTTATTCTGTATCAGGTAAGGCTACTAGAGGTTTTGGAGAAGTTTCAGGCTCTATCGCTCCTGCTCACGCAGCATGGTTGAAGATGCAGAACGGTTGTCTGGTATTGACTCGTGGTGATTCTAATTTCGATGCTGCTAAGACTGGTTCTGACGGTGCTTTGATCTTCAACGCAATTCGTCCGACAGACGCAGATGATATGGTAACTTCTAACGACGAAGTTTCTGTAGAAGGCGTATCCGTAGTAGCTGGTAACGGTACTGTAACTGTTCAAGGCGCTGCTGGTAAGTCTGTAGTTATCACTAACATCTTAGGTAAGGTTGTTGCTGAGACAGTTCTTACTTCAGACAACGCAACTATCGCTGTGCCTGCTGGTATCGTAGCTGTAGCTGTTGATGGTGAAGAGGCTGTTAAGACAATCGTTAAATAAGTAGAAAACTGACCGGATTTCCGTAAGGAAAGACACAGTTCATAAGATAGAGCCCCGTCGATGTATTTCGGCGGGGCTTTTGTGCGTTCCCCTACGAGTGTTTCATATCTAAATACAAAAACAAGGTATCTTAGTTTCATTGAGCAAGTATCCTAAGTTCATTAGCGAAGTATCTTAGGTGTATGGGGCGATGAAATTAAGATACTTTTCTCATGAATACCTTGTGTGAGTGTCGGTGTCGTCATATGCGACTACTACCGGCATGGGCTGTAAGGACTACTCGTGCAGGTTCTAGGCTCTACTGCCCCGTTATTCTTTCTTTTTGATAGATAAATGTCTATATGTGTGACATCCCTTTTCGGTGGAGAGCGTAAAATAGCAGAGACAGGATGACTGTAAACGGCATTTTTCATTAGAAAAGCCCCCTTTTTGTACACGATAGGAGGTGAAAGCCTATGAGATAGGTCGCGTTGGGCAACGCCGGTAGTGCCGATGGGCATCGTGAATAGTCAAGAATAGGGTTGTTGATACTTGTGAATGGGCATCATAACCTTGTTACGACCCAGTTCTAACCCCATAACCCCCCTCAAGCAACCCACTAAATATGAATTACAATGAATGAATTCCGCTAGAATGAAAGGCCGTTTTTCGATAAGACGCTGTCATATAAATGATTGCTGAAATTTTTTCTCGTATTTGAGAATGAACTGTCCATCAGCCCGGAAAAATCGATTTTCCCGGACTTGATATTACAAATTGTCAAAATGGTATTCATAAGAATCTTTTGACAGAGGATTTGTAACATTGAATTTAGATAATGTTTTTACCCCAAAAAACGTTGTAATGAAGAGAAAACATTATCTTTGCTAAAAAGAGATAAAGCCGTAAAATATGAATGTAGATAGTCTTTTAAAACGTTACTTTAATGAGTGTGAGGGACATCCTTTGATTGAAGTGTTCGATAATGAGAATATCTATAATGTATATTCGGATATTGTGAGATCTCTTACGAATTATCCCGATATAGAGTTAAGTGTGATGCAGGCATTGAGCTACTGCTTCTATGAGGTGCTGGATAATGTTTTGACTCATTCAGGCAAAAATTGTGGAACTGCGATCTCTTTATATAGTCCTACTAAATCGATGATTCAGGTATTAGTAGCTGATGATGGGGTTGGAATTCGGCAATCATTGGCACAAAATCCGTTGTATGCGAATTTCTCTGAGGCAGAAGCCATAGAAAAAAGTATTCAAGATACAGTAACGGATGGGAAAGGAATGGGCTTTGGACTTTATTCAACATCAAGGCTCATAAAAAATGTAGGAATACGGTTGGAGATTCATTCGGGAATCCATGTTTTAGTGTATGACGGAAAGGAAACTTGCGTGAGTCCATCATCTTTGTGGCAAGGCACGATTGTTTATTTTGATATTCATACAAATATAGAACTCAATCCGAATGAGATCGTGGAGAACCGTACGGACTGTGAGTCGCAATTTAATGAGGAGTTTGCGCCAACTGATGATTTAGAACAACTATGGTAATATAAAAGCAATGAATAAGATGACTACATTTAAATTTGTTACGATAAATGAGAACTTGGGTACTAGGCAACTGGGAGAGTACGTTCGTACGTTGTTATTGCGGCTTATTGAGGAGAATGAGAAAGTCGTATTGGATTTTACCGGTGTGAATGTGGTCTCTAACTCTTTTGCGGATGAGTGTTTAGCCAAGTTACTCTTCACAATGCCCTTAGAGGAACTGAAACAACGTACCACATTTAGGGGATTGAATGAATTTGCACGTAAGAATATAGCGATCGCTTTTCGCCGACGGTTGAATGCTATGAACTTAGATGCGTGTTAAAACTTCGTTATCATTTCCAAAAAAACACCTATATACCAGCCTTATAACCCTCTATTTGATTTATTCTGCTTATATTTGCGAGTTATCAACAGTTAGGGCGATTTATCAACAAAACAAGCATTGTTTTGATTGAACCCTGTTTGGTTCAGTTTTTAATGTTTAGTTTTGCCCTCGAATTAATTAGGTATAGTATGGGAAAGATTATCGCTTTAGCAAATCAGAAAGGTGGAGTCGGGAAGACAACCACCACGATTAATCTGGCTGCGTCATTGGCCGCTCTTGAGAAAAAGGTGCTGGTCGTAGACGCTGATCCGCAGGCGAATGCCTCATCCGGTCTGGGTGTGGACATACGTAATGTAGAACTTTCTATCTATGAATGTCTGGTGAACGGTGAGGACGCGAGTGGCGCTATCACACAGACTGAAGTGGAAGGACTGGATATCATCCCCTCTCATATCGATTTGGTGGGAGCGGAGATCGAGATGCTAAACTTGGAGAATCGTGAACGGATCTTGAAGCAGATATTGACACCGCTGAAAGAGAAGTACGATTTTATCCTGATCGACTGCTCTCCTTCTTTGGGATTGATAACCGTGAATGCCTTGACAGCCGCCGATTCGGTGATCATCCCGGTACAATGCGAGTATTTCGCCTTGGAAGGTATCAGTAAGCTGTTGAACACGATCAAGATTATCAAATCAAAGCTGAACCCGGCACTGGAGATAGAGGGATTCCTCTTGACTATGTATGATTCCCGCCTGCGTTTGGCGAACCAGATTTATGAGGAAGTGAAACGTCCGTTCCGCGATTTGGTATTTACTACCGTGATCCAACGAAACGTGAAGTTGAGCGAGGCTTCCAGTTACGGTAAACCTGTCTTATTGTATGACGCAGATTCGAAAGGATCTATCAACCATATGCAGTTGGCACAGGAGATTGTTGAAAAAAATAAAGGATTATGGCAGCATTAAAAAGATCGGCGTTAGGCCGTGGATTAGACGCGTTAATTACGATGGATGACCTGAAGACAGGTGGTTCATCGTCTATTAGTGAGATCGAGTTAAGCAAGATCCAGCCTAATCCGGAACAACCTCGATCTGTCTTTGAGGAAGAGACCTTGGAGGAGTTGGCTACCTCTATCCGTTCGTTAGGCGTGATACAGCCGATTACGTTGAAGGAAATCGGCCCCGAGCAATATATGATCATCTCTGGCGAACGCCGTTATCGTGCGTCGCTTAAAGCAGGTTTGGAGCGTATTCCCGCTTATATTAAGACGGCGGCCGACGAGAACGTGGTGGAGATGGCTTTGATAGAGAATATCCAACGAGAGGACTTGAACTCTATCGAAATCGCGTTAGCTTATCAAAAATTAATCGATAATTACGGCTTGACCCAAGAGGGGTTGAGCGAAAGGGTTGGAAAGAAACGTGCTACGATCGCCAATTACCTTCGTTTATTGAAACTTCCGGCCGAGATCCAAGTAGGATTGAAGGATAAGAAGATCGATATGGGACATGCCCGGGCATTGATCCCTGTGGATGACCCGGAGGTTCAATTAGCTTTATATGAGCAGATATTGGCTCAAGGACTCTCCGTTCGTAACGTGGAGGAGATGGTGCGCAATATAGCCGAGGGAATACAACCGGAATTGCCGGAAAAGAAAAAATCGGATCGTAAGCCGATACTTCCGGAAGAGTTTAAATTGCTGAAAGATCATTTGTCCCGTTACTTCAATACGAAAGTCCAGTTGACTTGCAATGAGAAGGGAAAAGGTAAAATTACGATTCCTTTCGCCACGGAAGAAGAGTTGGAGCAATTGATCGGGTTACTGGATAAATTGAAATGAGAAATCGAATCATACTCCTTTTGATCGGATTCATGTGCTATGCCGGGATGGGTAACGCACAGGAGGATAAGACGGAGAAAGCCGTTCCTGCTATAGTTTCCGATTCCGTGGAGGTAGCTGCCCCGGATTCTACCGTGCAAGCCGTCTTGATGGCGGCCGATTCGGTGGGCGTACCGGAAGTGAAGATGAAGCTGGCTTTTAAGCCGAATCCGACAAAAGCGGTCTTGTTCGCCTTGGTTCCGGGTCTGGGACAGATCTATAACCGGAAATATTGGAAATTACCGATCGTTTACGGTGGCTTGATGGGATGTATGTATGCCGTGACTTGGAATAATAAGAATTATAAGGATTATTCGACGGCTTATAAGGATATCATGTATGATGCCGCTAAGAATCTGGAAAATCCGGATGCTTGGAGTAAAAGTTGGCAAGACTTGACTTCCATGGCTCCTGAGGATGCGATTAATAATTCAAATTTCAAGGATCAATTGAAAAGACAGAAGGATTATTTTCGTCGATATAGAGACTTGAGTATAATTATTACGGTCGGGGTGTATGCGTTGAGTATCGTGGATGCTTACGTGGATGCCCAGTTATTCGATTTTGATATATCACCGGATTTATCCTTGCATTTGGAGCCGGTTGTTAGTCCGAAGACGAGTGTCACGCCTCGTACTTACGGATTGAATTGCAGTCTAAAATTCTGATATACATGAAAAGATACCTGCTAGCACTCATTTGTTTAAATTGTTTGGTCTCATTGGTCTATGCGCAGGAAGAGACCCGAATTGAGGAAAAAGATACCTTAAGCTCGCTGGAGTCTGAGGTCGGATTGATTCCGGAAAGCTTGGATGCGAACGTGGATAGTTTGCTCCGTACTTGGCATGTGCAATATTTCTCAAAAAGAGAGGACTTTTGCCATGATGACGACGAGAATGTCTATTTCCCGGATTCGGTCTATATCGACCGCCTGTCCAGATTACCTAGCGTGATCGCTTTGCCCTATAATAACGTAGTACGTGATTGCATTGACTTATATGCGGAGCGTAAGCGAAATCTAGTGCGTTATATGCTAGGGATGGCGGATTTTTATTTTCCGATTATCGAGCAGGTGTTGGATGAGCACGGCTTACCTATTGAATTGAAATATCTCGCCGTTGTGGAAAGTGCCTTGAATCCGGTAGCCCTCTCTCGTGTGGGCGCTTGCGGTTTATGGCAATTCATGCTTCCTACGGGTAAGAGCTATGGCTTGGAGATTAATAGCTTGGTGGACGAGCGCCGGGACCCCTTGAAAGCGACCGAGGCCGCTTGTAAGTATTTCAAGGATATGTACGCTATCTATGGGGATTGGAATTTAGTGTTGGCATCTTATAACTGCGGGCCGGGCAACGTGAATAAAGCGATCCGTCGTTCGGGGGGCAAGACGGACTTCTGGGATATCTTCCCTTATTTACCGAAAGAGACTCGTTCATACGTCCCCTTATTTATCGCCGCCAATTACGTCATGAATTATTATTGCGAGCATAACATCTGTCCGATGCAAACCAGCTTGCCGCTAGCCACGGATACGGTCATGGTGAATAATGCCCTACATTTGCAGCAGGTATCGGATCTATTGCAAGTAGATATTGAGACGTTGCGTGCGTTAAATCCACAATATAAAAGAGACATCGTTCCGGGTAATACCCGCCCTTCGGTTTTGAAACTACCTGCGGCGGAAACCTATGCTTTTATCGATAAAGAAGATACGGTCTATACGCATCGGATCGAGGAACTGTTGGCGAATTGCATTTCTGCGAATAACTCTAATGGCTCTTTACCAAGTGGTGCGACCCGGGAAAAAATCACCCACGTGGTATTGAGTGGTGAGAATCTTTATACGATCGCTAATCGCTATGGAGTGACAGCGAAAGATATCCGTAAATGGAACGGGCTAGGCTCCAACCGGGTAGCGAAAGGAAAACGGTTAAGATTATATGTAGATAATGGGGGTGTCGCTTTTGCTTCGGCTTCCGTCGCTACAAAACAGATCGCTTCCGCTAATAAAGATTTTGTCTCTTATAAGGTTAAATCGGGAGATTCGCTTTATTCGATTTCCAAGAAATACCCTGGGGTTACCGCCTCTTCCTTACAAAAGGTGAATGGGCTGTCAAGTCCGGATATCCGTCCGGGTCAAGTACTGAAGATACCGGTAGGATGATCATTCGGGGATAATTCGTCTTTAACTCTTTTTTTTCGCTTTCTTCCTGCACTGGAGAAGGATGTGAATGATTTTTTATTCCTTTGTATACGAAAAAAGATACAATCGTATGGGTTCATTGGATGAAAAGATATCAGTGGTCAAGGCTAAACCTTGGTTGGTCAGTTTGGTTTGCGCGGTGTTTATCGCCTACCCGAATTTGGCATGGATCTTTTGTGACATGAGCTATCTGGCTCCGAACGATCATCAAGGATTTTTACTCTTCTTTGGGTTCCGTTTTCTTTACTTCTGGGGACTTATTTGGTTTTTGCTGAAAAGTAACTTGAGGCATGAGGATTGTACCTCCTTCTTCGAGCGGTTGCTCTGGAATGCCCTGTACGTTTCCGGAGGCTTTGTTGTCTATAAATTGATCTCCATCCTGACTATTAGTTATGATCGTTTTTTGAGTATCATTATCTTCCAGTTTATCGTGTTGGCGTTGTTATGTACCTTGATCGGCTATATACAAATGCTATATCACAATCAACGGGAAAAGGATCAATTGATCGAGAATCTGCGTGTCGAGAATTTGCAGAGCCGCTGCGATGCATTGGTGAACCAGATCAATCCGCATTTCTTTTTCAATTCATTGAATGGAATCTCCTCCTTGATACGGAAGAAAAACGATGAGAATACCTTGTTGTATGTTACGAAATTGTCCGATATATTCCGTTATATCCTTCAGAGTGATAAAAAGAATTTGGTACCACTGTCGGAGGAGCTTGCGTTTATAGAGGCTTTTCAGCATGTAATGGTAGTCCGTTTCGCCAATAAGCTTACTTTTACGATCGAAGTTCCCGAAGATAAGCGGAACTTGCGAATTCCCGTATTATCTTTGCTTCCGTTGGTAGAGAACGTGACGGTACATAATATTATAGACAGCGAGCACCGGATGGATATCTTGATCCGGCTGAACGAGCGAATGGAACTGGTTGTTTCTAATCCAATCTATCCGAAATTGACCTTACCGGATACGAATGGAACCGGGCTTAAGAATCTGGAGAATCGTTTCTTGCTATTAATGAATAAACAAATACGGGTAGAATCTGATGAGGATGAGTTTCAGGTATACCTACCCCTAAAATGATGCTATATGAGAATACTGATCGTAGAGGACGAGACCGCCGCCTATGAGAACTTAGCGGATATGTTGGTTACAATAGATCCCACGCTTGAGATCATGGGAAATACGGAGAGTGTCCAGCAAACGGTACGTTGGCTGCAAGCCAATCCGAGGCCGGATTTGATTTTTATGGATATTCATTTATCGGACGGTTCCGCTTTCGCTATTTTTGACCAGATAGAGGTGGAGGCACCGATTATCTTTACTACGGCGTACGATCAATATGCGATCGACGCTTTCAAAGTAAACAGCATAGACTATATCTTGAAGCCGATTAAGCCGGAAGAATTGAAAAGGGCCTTAGATAAGTTTAGCCGATGGAATCATCAAGATATCATCCATTATTTATCCCAATTAACACAGTTGTCTACTACTCCTAAATACAAGGATAAACTACTGATTCCTATTAAGGATAAATTGTTGCCTATTAGCTTGAAAGATGTGTCTTGTTTCTATACGGCTGATAAGAATACATATGTTTATTTAAAGAGTGGTAATTCGTATCCATATGCTAAAACATTGGAACAGATAATTTCTTCTTTAAGTCCTGCTGATTTTATTCGTGCGAATAAACAATTCATCATTTCTCGTGATAGCGTGAAGGACATAACAATTTGGTTTGATAGCCGTTTGCTCGTTACTTTGGATATAGAAGTGCCTGAGCGTATATATATTAGTAAAAATAAAGCATCCGAGTTTAAGTCTTGGATAGTAAGTCTGGAATAATAATTAAATAGAAATGCCGGTTCTCTTAAAGCCGGTATTTTTTTGCCCTTTTCGTGTTCAATCCCCATTTTTTCCTTTTCGTCAACAATCGGAAACTTCCTATCCGATAATTCTTCATCTTTGCAATACAAACAAGGAGATACATCAATAAGATGTAAGTTGAAATTTTGATGTTAATCCGAGTTTTATCATACACATTAGATAGGTTAATAGGTTTGTAAAAAAGGATTAGTCCGAAACAAAAGAATGTTTAGGCTATCTTCTCTAAAATGAGTGTTTGTTTTGTAAATGGTTTTGTAATAGGTAAATTGTAGGTATTATGAGAAAGTTAATTATGGCGGTAGCGGTTTTGGGAATGAGTGCTACAATGAATTTTGCGAAAGCGCAATGTGTGAATGAATATGGGAATAAAGAACCGTTTGCGGTAGAGTTTAGCCGATTGAGTTCTTATCTAGGATTGGCTCCTTACCAAATGGAGGAGGTACTTAACATTAATGATTATTTTGTACAAGAACAAAGAAAGAGTTTGAGCAAAGACCTGAAGCGTCAGGATGAACGATTGCAAAAAGCCGTGTACGGCAATTTGAAGCTGATGAAAGAGGCGTTGACTGCCGATCAGTATCGCAAGTATGTCATATTGTTAAATGTAACTAACAACAATAACCGATTAACCGGAGCTGTGACATTTACGGATATCTATTTGGCTGAGAATAAATGAGTGTAACCTTGGCTCGATGTGATGTTGATTAGAAAGGCGATCCTTGTGTCGAACAGGGATCGCCTTCTTTGCTTCTGTCCTTTTCCTTTTGGAAGTGCGCTATCAGATTTTAGCGAAAGCTTGATCCAGATCATCTATAATATCATCTATATATTCGGTTCCGATGCTCAAGCGTACGGTGGATGGTGTTATGTGCTGTTGGGCAAGTTCTTCCGGGCTCATCTGGGAATGAGTGGTCGTGTATGGATGAATGACAAGGCTCTTTACATCGGCGACATTCGCTAGTAGGGAAAAGATCTCCAGTGAGTCGATGAATTTCCAAGCGGCTTCCTGCCCGCCTTTGATCTCGAAGGTGAAGATACTGCCGGCACCATTTGGGAAATATTTATTGTAAAGTTCGTGGTCCGGATGGGTAGGAAGTGATGGATGATTCACCTTTTCTACTTTCGGATGTTTTGATAAATAATCCACGACTTTCAATGCGTTTGCTACATGGCGTTCCACGCGTAGGGATAAGGTCTCTAATCCTTGCAACAAGATAAAAGCATTGAAAGGAGAGATCGTTGCCCCGGTATCGCGAAGAATGACCGCACGGATACGGGTGACAAAGGCGGCGGAACCTGCTACGTCCGCAAATATGGCTCCATGATAACTTGGGTCTGGTTTGGCTAATGTAGGAAACTTATCGGCATTCGCCTTCCAGTCGAAAGTACCTCCATCTACAATTACGCCTCCTAGACTACTGCCATGTCCCCCTATGAACTTTGTGGCGGAATGGATGACGATGTCAGCTCCATGTTCGATCGGACGAATCAAGTAGGGGGTTCCGAACGTATTGTCTACGATTAATGGAATATGCTGTCGGTGGGCGACTTCCGCTACCGCATCCAGATTCGTTACGTCAGAGTTAGGATTCCCGAATGTCTCTACATAAATGGCTTTCGTGTTTTCCCGGATGGCTGCTTCTAATGCGTTTAGGTCATTTACATTGATAATCGTATTAGTAATGCCTTGGGAGGCCAGTGTATGGGTGATCAGGTTGAAGGAACCGCCATACAAATTATCGGCCGCGATAATATGATCTCCTGCCCTCACTATGTTCTGTAACGCATAGGTGACAGCCGCTGCTCCTGAAGCCACGGCCAAACCTGCCACACCTCCTTCTAAGGCAGCTACACGTGCCTCGAAAACGCCTTGCGTGGAGTTTGTTAAACGTCCGTAAATATTCCCCGCGTCACGTAGGCCGAAACGGTCTGCCGCATGTTGTGCGTTATGGAATACATAGGAAGTTGTTTGATAAATGGGTACCGCACGTGCGTCGGTTGCGGGATCCGGTTGTTCTTGTCCTACATGAAGTTGTAATGTCTCGAAATGTAACTTCTTTGTTGCCATAGTCATCTTGTTTATTTAGTTCTTATTCTGTTGGCAAATGTATGATGTGTGTGCTTTTTGAACAAGATTCGTTGAGAATATAGAAAATAATACTATTTTTAGGGCTATAAATAGAATACATCTTCGGCGAAGGACGCTGGGGAATCAATCCGATAGAATTTTTTTCTTATGAATGTTTCAGATAAGTTAGACAAGGTGGATCTGCAAATCCTCCGAACGTTACAAGATAATGCCCGGTTGACTACGAAAGAGTTGGCGGCAAGGGTCAGTCTCTCGTCAACCCCGGTGTTCGAGCGTTTAAAACGTCTTGAGAATAGTGGATATATAAAGAAGTATATAGCGGTACTAGATGCGGAGAAGCTGAATCAAGGCTTTGTTGTCTTTTGTAGCGTGAAATTGGTTCGGCTGAATAAGGATATAGCTTTTGAGTTTACCCGGATTATCCAAGAAATCCCCGAGGTAACGGAGTGCTATAATATTTCAGGCGATTATGATTACTTATTGAAGATACACGCTCCCAATATGAAATATTATCAAGAGTTTATTTTAAATGTGTTAGGAACGATCGATAGTTTGGGCTCGTTGAGAAGTACTTTTGTCATGGACGAGGTTAAACACGACTATGGGATCCATATTTAAGCAGTAGATATTCTATTTTTGTCTTTTGTTAGGGTTTCCTTCCAAATATTTGTATATATTTGTGGCTATACAGTATAAAAATGGGAGGTGTAAAACCATGGACGATACAAAGGACACAAAAGATATAAAAGAAACGGGCGAGGCTGCGTCCGTTCTCTCTGCGGACGAACAGATGATACAAGATGGGTTCAATGCGTTGTTGAACGATTATTTGAAGTCAAACCACCGCCGTAAGGTCGAACGAATCACGAAAGCTTTTAATTTCGCTAATCAAGCGCACGCCGGAGTGAAACGGCGTTCCGGCGAACCTTATATAATGCATCCTATCGCCGTGGCTCGTATCGTATGCCGGGAGATGGGTTTGGGCTCTACCTCTATTTGCTCTGCGTTATTGCATGATGTCGTGGAAGATACCGAGTATACGGTGGAGGATATCCGGGATATGTTCGGAGACAAGATCGCCCAGATCGTGGATGGCTTGACGAAGATATCCGGTGGCATTTTTGGGGAACAGGCCTCGGCTCAAGCCGAGAACTTCCGTAAGTTGCTGCTGACTATGAGCGATGATATACGGGTGATTCTAATCAAGATCGCAGACCGTCTTCATAATATGAGAACCTTGGGTTCCATGCTTCCCGCCAAGCAATTTAAGATCGCGGGTGAGACTCTTTATTTGTATGCTCCTCTGGCGCATCGTCTGGGGCTCTTCTCGATCAAGACGGAACTGGAGGATTTGAGTTTTAAATATGAGCATCCGCAAGAATATGACTTTATCAGCGCTAAGTTGAAAGCGACAGAAGAGAGCCGTAATAAATTATTCGAGCGTTTCGCTGCCCCTGTGGACGAGAAGCTGAAATCGATGGGACTTCAGTATGAGATGCGTGCCCGTGTGAAATCGGTCTATTCCATTTGGAATAAGATGGAAAGCAAGGGTGTCGCTTTCGAGGATATTTATGATATTTATGCGGTCCGCATTATTTTTGACCCGCTTCCCGGTGTGGACGAGAAAAACCAATGTTGGGATATCTACTCGGCTATTACGGATATTTACCGGATTCGTCCCGACCGTATCCGTGATTGGGTGAGCCGTCCGAAAGCGAACGGTTATCAAGCGCTTCATCTGACCGTTATGGGACCGGATGGACAATGGGTAGAGATCCAGATCCGTAGCCGCCGTATGGATGATATCGCAGAGAAAGGCTTCGCTGCCCATTGGAAATACAAGGAATCCAACGTGGAGGAGGATACGGAATTGGATAAATGGATACAAACCATTACCGAGATCTTGGAGAGTCCGGACCCGAATGCGCTGGATTTCTTGGATACGATCAAACTGAACTTATTTACTTCCGAGATATTTGTTTTCACTCCGAAAGGAGATATAAAGACATTGCCCCAAGGGGCTACCGCCTTGGATTTCGCTTATGCGCTTCACTCCGATATCGGTAATAAATGTATTGGCGCTAAGGTAAACCATCGTTTGGTGCCATTGAGTCATCCGCTGTCCAGTGGAGATCAGGTGGAGGTCTTGACTTCCCGTTCTCAGGAGCCGCAACCGGAGTGGTTGAACTTCGTGACTACCGCTAAGGCTCGTGCGAAGATCGATGCCGTATTAAAGCGTGTCCGTAAAGAGGTCGCTAAGTATGGAGAGATAAAAGTTCTTGATGCCTTCAAGCGTTCGGAGCTTGAGGCGAGTACATCCAATCTGGATAAATTAGGCATGTACTTTGGATTCTCGAAACGCGAGGAATTCTTTTATGCGGTAGAGAAGGGGGATGTGGTTTTGCCCGAGAATTTAAAGAAGCTGTTGAAGGAGAAGACGGATAATGTCTTGTTTAAGTATGTGAAACAGGCGTTGGGTGTCGCTTCCAAGAAGGTGAAACAACCCGAAGAGGAGGAAGCCAAGAAAGAGAAGCCTAAATATGATAAGAAAAAGCCTTATTTATTGAAAGAGGAGGCTTTTGAGCGTAATTATGTAATTGCCGAATGTTGTAAGCCGATTCCGGGAGATGACTCTTTAGGTTTTATCAATGATGATGGAAATGTAGTAGTTCATAAACGTTCCTGCCCGATCGCCATGCGCTTGAAAAGTAGCTTTGGCGAACGTATCTTGAATACGGTTTGGAGCAGCCATATGAACGCTTCTTTTGAGGCCACGCTAGAGGTGAAAGGTATAGACTCGATAGGCGTACTGAATACGATCACGAAAACGATTTCCGAGGATTTCAACGTGAACATCATGCGCTTGCTGATCGAGGCGAAAGACGGCGTGTTCGAAGGTAAGATAAAGATGAAAGTTCATGACGTAGAAGATATCCAGAAAATGTGCGTGACTTTGTCGAAGATACAGAATATTAAATCTGTCGGACGTGTAGCGGATTAAGTGTAGCGAAGTGCTTCGCTACACTTTTGTTTTATAAAAGCTTTATCAGCCGACAATCAAATAAGTTATATAAGCTATATAACAAGCGATCAATAGGATTCCCTCCGGCCTAGTGATGGTCCGTTTCTTGAAGAAAAGGCCAAAAATATAAAGCAATACGCATGAACCGATCATGACGCCCAAATCCAGATTGGTAATGCCTTGTATGTTCATCGGCGTGATTGTCGCGCTACAACCTAATACGAAGAATATATTGAAGAGGTTGGAACCGATAACATTTCCGATCGCCATCTCCGGGTTCTTCTTTAATGCGGCCACGACGGAAGTCGCTAACTCAGGAAGAGAGGTTCCTCCGGCCACTAAAGTCAAACCGATAATAGATTCGCTGACACCCAGTCCACGGGCGATACCAGAAGCTCCATCCACGAAAAATTGTCCTCCGTAAATCAAACCAGCCAATCCACCAATGATGAATAAACTCGCTTTCCAAATGGGCATTATTTTAATCGTGCTCTCTCCATTTTCCTCTCCATTATGTGCGATTGCGAATGTATAGCCAAGGAAAATGGCGAAGAAGCATAATAGTAACATTCCATCGCTACTACTGATACTATTTTGCGACGCGCCGTTGATCAAAACGTCATTCGCGCAAATAAATAATACGATTGAGGCAAGCACGCAAAGAGGGATCTCTTTGCTCAACGTACCTTTCGTGACGCTGATCGGTACGATAGCGGCCGTACAGCCGACAATCATCAAGGCGTTAAATATATTGCTTCCTACTACATTACCAATAGCGATATCTGAGCTTCCTTTCAAGGCAGATACGACACTGACCGTTAATTCCGGTGCGGAAGTCCCAAACGCCACAATAGTTAGCCCGATTACTAAGCTGGAAATATTGAAGCGTTTGGCTACCGAGGCGGCACCATCCGTCAAGGCGTTAGCCCCAACTAAAATTAGTAGTAAACCGCCAATTAGTAATACGATATCCATTAGTCTTTAGAATGGCAAATCATCGATAGGATTGGCCGGTCCGAAATCAGGAGCGGATGAGGCTGGAGCCGTAGGAGCGGAAGCCGGAGCGAAATTATCCGGAGTTACTCCCATCGGAGCGGCTTGAGAAGCTGCCGCCATCGGACGGTCTACTTTCCATGCGTTGATACTGGTGAACCAGCGGCCTTGGTACTCACGGCTGTCAATGTCGAAAGAGACTGTCAATTCCTCGCCCGGCTGAATGGCCGCTTGAGCGATCTTATCCGCTCCGAATATCTGGAAGCATACTTTCTTGGGATATTGATCGTGTGTCTCTAATACGTACTCTTGTTTTTTCCATTCGTTTCCGGCTTTGCTGACACCGCCTACTTCCGGTAGGACTTGAATAATTTTTCCTGTAATTTCCATGTCTTGTATTTTATTTGCTTATGTTTTATTTAATTGGGGACGAAGGTACGGTTTTGTTCTGGTTTTATCAACAGAATAATCACACTTTCGGGGCAAAAGCATCGAATGCGTCTTTCATAGCTAACAGCTCTTCTTTGATCTGTTTCAGGCGGTTTACGATCTCTTCTTGCCGGATCGTCGTCTCTTTATTGTCCTTCAGTTTTTGCCGTGCGCCGGCCAAGGTCATCCCTCTCTCTTTAACCAGATGGTAGATGAGGCGTACCGCGTCGATATCCTCCTGCTTATAAAAACGGGTACCTTTGCTCGTCTTCCTTGGATTGATGATATCGAACTCCTTCTCCCAAAAGCGAAGGGTGGACTCGTTCACGTCGAACATCTGCGCCACCTCGCTGATGGAAAAATAGAGTTTGAGATCTTTATTCTTTTTTAGACTCATACTGCTAATGAAGTTTAATCCATAACCTGACCATGATTCTCGGCAATCTGGATCATACGGTCGTATTCCTCAGGTGAGAGATCCATGTAATAGTATTTAGATGGGTTATCATACTTCCCTCGTACGATTACCTCATAATGCAAGTGAGGGCCGGTAGATTTCCCGGTATTTCCAACCTCGCCAATCACCTCTCCACGAGTAACCTTTTGTCCGACACGTTTCTTGAACTTACTCATATGACCGTATAAAGTCTGATAGCCGTAGCCATGATCGATAATCAAACAATTTCCGTATCCCTGTTTCCAAGCGGCGAAAGTGACAACGCCATTACCTGTCGCGTAGATCTCCGTTCCCACTTTTGCCGAGAAATCCATTCCGGAATGGAAACGAGGTGTACGGTAAATCGGGTCGATACGTACGCCATAGCCGGAAGCGGTACGACGCAGATCCTTATTGGAAATCGGCTGGATCGCCGGGATACATTTACTTCTCTCTTCTTGGTTCTTTCCTAGGGAGATCAGTTCTTCCAAGGAATTGGATTGGATATATAATTGCTTACGTAGCATATCCATCTTTTGGGTCGTGGAGACAACAAGCTCCGGATTGGACAGGCTCATCAAATGCTCGTAACGGTTTGTCCCTCCAAACCCGGCTTTCCGAACGGACTCCGGGATGGACTCGGCTTGGAAGATCGCCCGGTACAGATTCTCATCACGCTGTTGGATATCATCCAATACGTCCAACGCGTTATTTAAGCGAAGGGAAAGTACCTCGTATTGAGTTTGCAATAGGCGGTTCTCCTTACGTAACTGAGATTCCATCGGAGAGTCCACCAAATGCATCATGACGAAAAAAGTGGCTACGCCGAACGCTATTCCGGTGCTTAAATGGCGGAGAACGGTGAACAGCCGGTCTTTGCTAGATGGGTATACACGCTCATAATTGAGTGTGTTCGGATTGTATAAATAGTATGTTTTGCGACTTTTAAAGAGTTTCATCTACATTTTTTGTTATCTGAATGCACGCAAAAATAATAATTTGCAGTACTTTTGCAAATTGTTTTTCAGAATATTAACGAGAACTATATAAATAGATTATGTTGACAGCAAAAGAAATCCGTGAATCCTTCAAGCAATTCTTCGCTTCTAAGGAACACCAGATCGTGCCTTCCGCTCCAATGGTGGTAAAGGGTGACCCCACGTTGATGTTTACGAACGCGGGAATGAATCAGTTTAAAGATATTATCTTGGGCAACGTGCCCCGTAAGTATCCTCGTGTCGCGGACTCTCAGAAATGTCTTCGTGTTAGCGGTAAGCATAACGATTTAGAGGAGGTAGGGCATGATACCTATCACCATACGATGTTTGAGATGCTCGGAAACTGGTCGTTCGGAGATTATTTTAAGAAAGAGGCGATCAACTGGGCTTGGGAATACTTGGTAGAGGTATTGAAGCTGAATCCGGAGCGTTTATATGCCACCGTATTCGAGGGAAGCCCCGCTGAAGGCTTAGATCGTGATAACGAAGCTGCTGGTTATTGGGAGCAATATTTACCGAAAGATCATATTCTGAACGGTAACAAACATGATAACTTCTGGGAAATGGGGGACACGGGTCCTTGCGGTCCCTGTTCCGAGATCCATATCGACCTTCGTTCGGACGAGGAGCGTGCGGCGGTCAGCGGCGCCGATATGGTAAATAAGGATCATCCGCAGGTAATCGAGATCTGGAACCTTGTGTTCATGCAATTCAACCGCAAGGCCGACGGCTCTTTGGAACCGCTGCCGGCTAAGGTAATCGATACCGGTATGGGATTCGAGCGTCTGTGCATGGCATTGCAGGGTAAGACCTCAAATTATGATACGGACGTATTCCAACCGATTATCAAGGTAATCGCGGGAATGGCGGGTACGACTTACGGTACGGATAAACAGCAAGATATCGCTATGCGTGTGATCGCCGATCATATCCGTACGATCGCTTTCGCTATCACGGACGGACAGTTGCCTTCCAACGCTAAGGCCGGTTATGTAATCCGTCGTATCTTGCGGCGTGCCGTTCGTTATGGTTATACGTTCTTGGATCGCAAGGAAGCGTTTATGTATAAGCTTTTGCCCGTATTGATCGAGACGATGGGCGACGCTTATCCGGAATTGATCGCTCAGAAAACTTTGATTGAGAAGGTTATCAAGGAGGAGGAAGAATCTTTCCTTCGTACCTTGGAAACCGGTATCCGTTTGCTGGATAAGAAAATGGAGGAGACGAAGGCTGCGGGGAAGACGGTCTTGAATGGCGTAGATGCCTTTACATTATATGATACCTACGGATTCCCGTTGGACTTGACGGAATTGATTCTTCGTGAGAACGGCATGGAAGCCGATATCGAGGAGTTCAATAAGGCTATGCAGAAGCAGAAAGAGCGTGCCCGTAACGCCGCCGCTATCGAGACAGGCGACTGGATCACGCTGAAAGAGGGTGAATGTAAGTTCGTGGGTTATGATTTGTTCGAATGCGAGGCAGAGATCTTGCGTTATCGCCAGATCAAACAAAAGAATAAAGTATTATATCAGATCGTTCTGGATCAAACCCCGTTCTATGCGGAAATGGGTGGACAGGTCGGTGATACGGGTTGGTTGATCGCCGATGACGAGAAGATCGACGTGATCGATACGAAACGTGAGAATAATTTGCCGGTTCATTTGGTAGCGAAACTCCCGAAAGATGTGACAGCTACTTTTACTGCGAAGATCAACGAGAAAAAGCGTATCCAGTGTGAGTGTAACCACTCTGCCACGCACCTTTTGCATGAGGCGTTGCGTGAGGTATTAGGTACGCACGTAGAGCAGAAAGGTTCGTATGTTTCGCCTGATTCTTTACGTTTCGACTTCTCTCATTTCCAGAAAGTGACGGACGAGGAAATCCGTAAGGTGGAAATATTGGTTGGAGAGAAGATCCGTGCGAACTTTCCGTTGGAAGAGCATCGCAATATGCCGATCGCCGAAGCAAAGGCGCTAGGGGCTATGGCTTTGTTCGGTGAGAAATATGGCGATGAGGTACGTGTCGTGAAATACGGAAGCTCCGTGGAGCTATGTGGTGGTACGCATATCCCGGCAACCGGTATGATCGGTTCTTTGCACGTGATAGGAGAGAGCTCTATCGCCGCAGGAGTCCGTCGTATAGAGGCAGTTACGGCCGAGGGTGCCGAGCAATTCGTATATGCCCAGCAAGATCTGATCCGTGAGTTGCGTGCGTTGATGAACCATATGCCGAATTTGGCGCAAGCGATGAAAAAGTCTATCGAGGAGAACGCCGAGATGAAGAAACAGATCGAGGATTATATCCGTGAGAAGTCTATGCGTTTGAAAGAGGAGATCGTGGCGAAAGCTTCGGAGAGCAATGGTATCAAGGTTATGCAGTTCGTTGGTAAGGCAAATGCGGACGCTATGAAGAACGTGGCTTTTCAGATCAAGGCGGAGACAACCGATAGCTTTGTCTTTGTTGCCGGTATCATTGATGATAACAAATGCACGCTCATGCTTATGTTAAGCGATGATTTGGTGAAAGAGGGCTTGCATGCCGGTAAGATCGTAAAAGAGGCCGCTAAGCATATCCAAGGCGGTGGTGGTGGACAACCCCATTTCGCTACGGCCGGCGGTAAGAACATGGAGGGCCTTTCTATTGCGGTTGGCGCTGTGAAAGAGGCTGTTGGAGTACAATAAAATCGGTTCGGAAGAAATTGACTTTTCTTTCGGACGCAATGATAGATTCCTTCGGATCGAATAAGAATTCCATCCGAAGGAATTTTTTTATGTCGTTTTGATAATCGGAATACATGTTTTACCTTTGTGGTCTAAGGTTTTAAATAAAAAAGATATGTCAGAGCAAAAAGTGGTTATTTGCAAGGACCTGAAATCGGAACTGCAAGATTTTCTCTTCTCTCTAAAATACGATAAGTTGTTCATCCTTATGGATACGAATACCAAAGAGAAATGTTTTCCCTTGGTAGAGGATATACCGGCCTTTCAAAAGGCGCCGATTCTCGTGATGGAAGCGGGTGATATGAATAAGGGTTTTGTCTCTTTAGCCCAGATATGGACAGCTTTGTCGAATGAGGGGGCTTCCCGTAACTCCTTGCTGGTGAATTTGGGCGGCGGTATGATTACGGATATGGGTGGTTTTGCCGGCGCTACTTTCAAGCGGGGCATTCGTACGATCAATATCCCTACGACCTTGATGGCGTCCGTCGATGCTGCGGTTGGCGGTAAGACGGGTATCAACTTCAATGGGTTGAAGAACGAGGTCGGTTCTTTTTATCCCCCCTTGTGTGTATTCATCGATTGCGATTTCTTGCGCACGTTGGATCGCGATAATATCCTTTCCGGTTATGCGGAGATGATCAAGCACGGGTTGATTAGTTCGATGGAGAATTATGCGTCTGTCATGCTTTTTGATATCGACACCATGAATTATTCGTATTTGAATAGTTTGGTAGGCCAGTCGGTCGCCGTGAAAGAGCGGATCGTAGAGGAAGATCCCAAGGAACAAGGTATTCGTAAGGCATTGAATTTCGGTCATACGATCGGCCACGCTTTCGAGAGCTTGTCTTTCCTGAAAATGCGTCCGATCTTGCATGGTCATGCGGTAGCGGCGGGTATCGTGAGCGAGCTTTACCTCTCGCATAAGCTGTGTGGCTTCCCGATGGAGAAATTGAGTCAAGTCGTTTATTATATAAAAGAGTATTATCCGGCGCTCTTCTTTGACTGCACGGACTACGATACCTTATATGAGTTAATGACACATGATAAAAAGAATGAGGGCGGTATCATCAACTTCACTTTACTGAAAAATGTAGGAGATGTCCGTATCAACCAATCGGTCACCAAGGAAAAAATCTTAGAGTCTCTTGATTTTTATCGTGAAAGTTTTGGCATTTAACGGAAAAAAACTACCTTTGCACCCGTAAAATAAAGCGGGATGTAGCTCAGCCCGGTTAGAGTACGCGTCTGGGGGGCGTGTGGTCGCTGGTTCGAATCCAGTCATCCCGACTAAAGCTGAGTGGTAAGGAGTTAAGTGATGAACTTAGCTCCTTATTTTTTACATACCTATCAAACGAGCTTTCTATGAAATGAAAGCTGAACTTAACTTAACGAATTTAGTTGGCTACTTTATTGCCCTGGTACAAAAAAGGGGTGGCTCGGTTGGAAAAGTGTAATTCTGTTATATCGCAAAGCTAAATCAGGAAAAGACAGAAGCGTTGTAGCCTCCCGGAAAGAATTGCGGATTAAGATAATAACGGCAATCGCTTTCCGCCGAAAGGACAGTAACGGAATAAATGCGATGCATGATATTCGGAAGGCTTTTGAAAAAGAACAAGCCCCGGTAGCGTATACGCTACTGGGGACTTTTGTCTTTCAGACCTTAGAGAATGGTATGGGATAAATTCCATGCTTGTACGTGCTTTATTCCTTCTTTGGAAGGAAGCGGCAAATCATCGAGCGAGACAACGATCTTCTCGTAATTATCCTCAATGGCCTCTAACGAGGCATATTCCCGTTCGATGGTTTCTTTGTCGATTAGTAAATAAGTGGATTGGAGATAGATAACCCTCTCTCCTTTGATAGCGACGAAATCCACCTCTTTGTTCTTTATGCTGCCTACGTATATTTGATAGCCGGCCCTTAATAAATCTAGATAAATGAGGTTTTCTAGTTTATATCCAATGCCATAGCCGAAGCCTTGATATAAATAATTGTTGAAACCTAGGTCATTGATGTAATACTTACAATTCCCAGCGATGGTCTCCTTTCCCTTGATTTGGTATTTCTCGACTTTATGTACCAAAAAAGTGTCCTCTATGTAACTAATGTAGGAGGCGATCGTATCATAGCTGGTCTTCCTTCCCGAGCTCTTGAAATAATTGGTGATATTCCGAATTGATATTAAATTAGATGCGTTATTTACCAGATAGATAAAAATGTCCTCAAGCAACTTAGCGTCTTTTATGTTTTGTCTTTGTATGATATCACGTAGTAATACGGTGTCTTTTAATGCGGATATATAATTTCTTTGTACTTCTGGTTGAGATAGATGGTATAATTCAGGCATGCCACTACTTTGCATATATTCTAGGTAGTGTATCTTGTTATTTTCTTTTTGGGTGATTCCAAGAAACTCTGTGTATGAAAAAGGATAGATGGCAAATTCCACATAACGTCCGGCTAATAACGTGGCGAGTTCTCCAGATAGCATTTTAGAGTTGGAACCACTGATGAATAACTCATATTCGGCGGTATAGTCCTGTGAGTATGAGTTGGCGAAGCGTTCCCATCCCTCTACATTTTGGATTTCGTCAATGAACAGATAGATACGACCTCGAGGATTTATTTGTTTTAAGTAGAGATTAAACAGGGAATCAAGATCTTCATTGGTTTTCAAAAAATAAAAGGCGGATAGCTCACAGTTAATGAAGAATATATTTCGGGGATTTACTCCACTATTGGCGAGATGGCTAGCTAACTGACGAAGGAGATAGCTTTTCCCCACACGTCGCTGTCCTACCAAGACTTTGATTAATCTGTTTCCGGTGTAGGATAATATCCTATCTAAATAATCTTGCCGTTTATAGCCTGTTGGAAAATCGTTTCCACCCCATAGGTTATACTTCTCTAATGTCTTAAATCTATCGTCCATACTCGAAACTTTTGCGTAAAAGTACAAAAGTTTCGAATGAACTCGAAACTTTTCCCGTTAAGAATAGGATATACCCTCAAAAAAATAACGGCAACCGCCTTCCGCCGAAAGCCAAGTTGCCGTTCAAAGTTAGGAATAAGGTTTGGTTTGTTCCTTTGTAATGATTCTAACATTAATATGTAATGAGAGTTTTCTACATTTTATCGATACAAAAGTAAATGCCACTTGTTACGATTTGATTACGGGAGTGTTACATTTTTAGTAAAGGTCTCGCCAAATCGGTTGATAACCTTGATCTGTACGTCTTTGACTCCGGCAGAAGGGTGGCAACGGAATAAGTGCGATGTATGATATCCGGAAGGTTTTCCGTGCATGTCGATATAGTCTTGGTCTTCATCATCGAATTGCTCCATGCGACCTTTCTCTATGCCGTTTTCGCTCCATGTAACTTGGTAGGTCGGGTCCCAATCCCATACGTTCACCACTAGGTAATCCGCTTGCGATTTGAACTCATTCGGCTTATAAACCCTGAATTGATAATCCGAATCATGGCCGGTTGCCTTATAATACCAAGTAGCGGCATTCCCTTTCACCTCAACGACCAGATAACCGTTCGGGGCGCCGCACCGGTTTACATGGCCGGCCCACCAAGCTCCGCAAGCGGCTCCGATATTATGCTCGTACAGATTTGGTGTGACTTGGTTGTTCTCGAAGAAATGCGTATGCCCGGCGAAGATATGGACATTATAAGGGCCGACGATCTCTTTCAGGCTCTCAGCGTCCTCGGCGTTTCCTCCCCCTTTATCCGTCTGGTTGAATACCGGGGCATGTACGTTGATAAATACAAGTGTCCCGGGTTTAACGTAACTCAGGTCGTTTTTCAGCCATTCCAGTTGTTCCTTTCCGAAGCGTTCGTCATATTTCTTGTCTTTATAATAATCAATATCTTTTAAGGTGATGATATGTGCATCCCCGACATTGAACGAATAATTGTAAGGGCCGAAATGATCCTCGTAGATACGCTCCGCATAGCTCTCCTCGGTTACCTTTTGATTGGATAAGGCCGGGTAACGTAAGTCGTGGTCGTGATTGCCGATCACGGAGAACATCGGGATGCCTAAGACCGAGACCGCTTCCTTATAAGGAGTGAATAAATCCATGCGATCCCAAGTAATGTCTCCCAGCGCCATACCGTAGACCTCTTTTCCTTGGTAGCGCTCTATAGTCTGCTTCAAGTCGGGGATGGTCTCTTCACGGAAACGTTTCATCTGCCGTTCGTCGATGGTCTGAGGATCGGAGATTGCCAAGTAGACAAACCCGTCGATTGGCTGTTTCCTAGGGGTGAGCGTAAAATCATGTTCATTGATCTCCTTACTTTTATCAAGTTGCTGATAGAAAAGATCCGGTATACCTTTTGTTTGCTCGATCTCATAGTCACCCGGTACGGAGAGGTAGACAAAGCGGCTTTTGTCCAGATTCGAATCTAGGCTATATTCTCCCCGCTCATTTGTTTGCGTGAAATTATAACCATCCGTAACGACTACGCCTTGTAGCGGTTTGCCTGCCGTATCGGATACAGTGCCTCTTACGGTAGCGGCTTGCGCTATCCAAGTGGATAACGCAAGTAAAAGCGTGAATGATAAGAATTGTCTCTTCATCGTAATTTTTTTTATGATTTGAATATAGAATATGTTAGTTAGAATTTATAACGTACGCCGATTTGAATCTGCCAAGGATTTCCGTTCATATTGGATACACCCGTGTTTTTGTTTACGTTATATACGTATTGCTTCTTCTCCGCGTCAAAACTCTTGATGGAGTAGATATTCTGCTTGCCTAGATTATGTCCGGCACCCCAGTCCTTGTTCAGCATATTCAGGAAATTGAAAAAGTCTATCGAGGCCTCGATGGAATGAGTCTTATAGATCTTGAAGTTCTTGTTCAAGCGCAAATCGAAAGTACCGTAGAAGCCATTTACGCCACCGTTACGCTCGGCAACCTTCCCATAGTTTTTACGGATATAATCTTTTACGCTCTTCTCCGCTTCAGGATTGTCCAAGATCGCTTGGATACCCTCACGAAGATATTGAGGCGTATTACTATCGTTCGGGTCATAGATATAAGCCAAGTCGTTGGATGATACGAAATCACCGTTCATATTACCACTAACCGCTAAAGAGTAGCGGGTCCCACCGATCCCGGAGAAACGCAAGCCAACGCTGATCCCCCAGAAAGAAGGAGCCGTACCGTAGAATACGACCTTATGGCGGAATTGGTTGTCCGAGTAAGTCATGGTACTCAAATCACGAGGATCATCTTTTACCATCAAGGCTAGAGTCGCTGTATTCGCTACGTTACCGTTGTAAGAGGTGTTATCCTTGGAATCGTTCCACGTATAGCTGAAAGAAAGCTCGCCATCCTTGAAATAACGCCAAGTTCCATCTACAACGAACGCGTATTGGTTGATTTTTCCATCGCTGATTAATTCCAGCACACGGCCTACCTTATCACTTTTACGTCCTTGCATCCAGTCGGTCGCTCCGTTCTCGGTATTGATACTCTCGGCGGGGACGAACACGCCACGATTCCCCTCTGCGGCGATACGGAAGTAAGGCTCATCCACCATATTACGGTCTACGTACATATAATTATGGCGTGCCCAGTTGGCGTAAGCACTGATACCTACCCGCAAGCGATCGGAGAAGAAATGCGTGTAGCTGGCGTTCAACTTATATACTACCGGTACACGGGCATCCTTACTATTCATATTGATCGTGCTGATCTTTTGGATATTCGGGTTGTTGAATAAATCAACGCCCGGAGCGGTAGAAGGATCTTTTCGGTATGCCGGGAAATTCGGTGTCGGAACCAAATTGCCTTGTATATCCACGGACGCTACCTTCGTACCGTCGAACAGCATATTGTTGATCATCGAATAGTTGTTTAAATCCGAACCGAAGATACCGGCGCCAAGGCGGATAATATCTTGATGTTTATCATTCACGTCCCACGTGAATTGAATGCGGGGTTGCAACTGGAAGGTGGAGATTACGTTGTCTGTACGTAAGCCTAGTTCGTCATAAACGGTCTGGTTAAAGTTCGCGTGGTTGAAATAGCGGGTATAATCCGCACGGATACCGACCATGACCTCGAATCCGGTGAAAAGCTTCGTTTGTAATTGTCCGTAGATAGCGGAGTTCAAGGTATTCATCTTTACGGTAGGATCATCTACCAAGGCGATTTCCCGGGCATAGCGGTAAGGAGTCATATGCTCGAAATTATCCAGTCCCGTGAAATAAAACCGTCCGTTCATCTCACTGCCGTAGAGTGATTTCATATTGGTGTACATGAAGTCCGCTCCGAATGTATAGTTGATGCGGTCCGTATTATAATACATATTGTCTACCAATTGAAGTACATTATCCTTGAAATGTTCGGGAGCGTAGCGTTGACCTCCAAGTTGGATGGAAGTGTACATGCTCTTGTCACCAGATATAGATTCCACGTTCTCTACGATTGCTCTTGGGATATTAGAGCTTGGCAATTGCTTGTTCGGGGTCGTGGCCTCGTAAACCAAGAAATGTTGAAGCTTCAACTCGTTGGTCAGCTTTGGGCTTAATACCGAGCGTAAGGTAGCGAGTAAGCTGTTGTTATGCGATTTGCGGTCGATCCAAACCTCGTAAAGATTGATACTGGAGTTATCGCTCTCGCTCTGTTTATTATCCTCGTTGATGAAATTATTGCGAATGGTTAACAAGTTGGTTGCGTTCAACTGCCAGTCGATACGGGCGAAGACCGCGTTCGTCTGCTTCTTCTTACCGAACTCCCCGAATTGAGGCTCATTCGAGACTCCGTATTTAGTACGGGCGATATCCAGATAACGGTCTAGCGTAGATTGAGTGACATTATAGCGAGACTCGTCCACCGCCGTCTTGATATCCGCTATATAAATCGGACGGGAATCCTGTTGGTGATCCCATACGACATAGAAGTGCGCACGGTCTTTCACGATCGGACCTCCCAAAGAGAAACCATATTGATAGGTAGAGAAGTCGGAAGTCGATTTATTTCCCCGTATATCATAGGAACTGGATAACCAATCGGCACGACCGAATCCGAATACACTTCCGGTGAAAGTATTGGTTCCTGATTTCGTGACAGCGCTCACGGTGCCGCCCCCGGAACGTCCGTTGGTCACGTCATATTGATTGGTTACCACCTCAAACTCGCGGACGGCTTCCATGGATATCGTATAAGCGCCGGAAGTCGTTCCGCTCGCTACGGTTCCTTTAGCCGTCATACCGTCGATGGTGTAATTCGTTGAGGATGATAATTGCCCGGCGATATTTCCTCCGCTACTCAATGGCGAGAGATCCATCAGGGAGGTGAAGTTACGGCCGTTTACCGGAAGCTTCGTGATATTTTGAGCGGAGATAGATGTTGCCGCACCGATCTTCGGAACCATGTTCTTCAAGGAATTAGCGACTACCTCGACGGCTTGGATCTCCACCGATTCCTCCGCTAGCTTGAAATCCACTCGAAGCATATCCCCTTGGTTCAATGCGTATCCTGTCTTTTTCTGTTCCCCATAACCGATATAAGAAGCTGTAACGGTATAAGGAGAACCTAGCGGAAGCTGCTTGATGGTGTATTCTCCTTTATCATTCGTGATAGAGCCCGTGAAGAATCCGGTAGATTCATTCTTGACTTGGATCGTGGCTCCGATCACTGATTCCCCTTTATTATCCACGACCGTACCGGTGATAATGGCTTGCGTTCCTTGTGCGAATAGGAGAGCCGGTAAGCAATTAAAAAATAACAAACAGGCAAGTAATCTGCAAGTAATGCGTTTGTTAAACATCCTCATAACAATCTTTTTAAAATTAAACCTAAATATCTTTTACGGCGCAAAAGTAAGTGCCCCGTTTTGCAAAGAGATTACATCCGTGTGTAGGTTTAAATAAAGAAAAAAGCCTAATGAAGGATATCCATTAGGCTCAACGAGAAAATTATAAATGTGTCTATAAAGAAGAAGGTTAGTCCTCATCCAAAGTTTTGATAATGCTAGATGCTATCTTGGATGAACTCTTGCGGCTGCTCTTTCTGAGTTTATCCGGATTCTCAAGATTCATACAGGTAAAGAAGTTATTCCCCCGATATACCTCGTTTTTATCTTTATCGAATAGGGTATAGCTGACGATATGGAAAAGTGTGCGCAACGGTTGGTCTTGCCATTTAAGATAATGCTGGTTTAATACCAGCAGATAATCAGCGTCGGCATTATCCAATACCTTTTGTAACTCTTCGGTCGGCACGGCTGAAAGATCGGAATAGCAATCCTCGCTCTCCCCGTTCACCTTGATCTCATTCAGTACCTGTCCGGTCACTTGTGTAGCGTTTGCCGGAATAAACTTACAATCTCCGTTCTTTACGGATGCGGCGATATTCTCGGCGATGATCGTATTATACGTTTGGTCGATACTATCCGCTTTCATACCGGTCTCTTCGGCGATCATCCCATTGTAGAAATAGTTTGATTTCACGTTATCGTGCAAACCTACGATGAGAATTTGCTTCGCATGATAATTGTCACCTTCCTTCTTACTTTCTTTAGCGTTCGCTGCTATAGAAGCTACGGCTAAAAAGAACATAACCGTAAAGATTCTGATTTTAAATAACCTTTCCATGATTCTTCTATTAAACTTTATGTCTATTAATTTCGGAGGCAAAGATATTAGCGGGGTGTTGCAGGGATATTACGGTTGTATAAAGTAATAGTTACTTAATAATTGAAGGCGTATCAAAAGGTATCCTTTTTCTTTGGGATAGGGGGTAGGGATACCTTTTGATGCACTTTCAAATGGGTGAGGGTAAGATCGCTTTATCAGAAGCCGTTTATGGCGATCTTCTCTTTCCTGACATGTCCGTTTTGATATATCTCCAAGAGGTAGACACCTGTCTGTAATCCTTGGATCAAGGTTTGCTCGGAGACTCGATTTTTGAAAACAAGTCTTCCGTCTGCCTTATATACTTGTAAGAGGATATTTCCCCGATATGGCGTTACCTGTAGGTACCCATATCCGGATGAGATATGGCAGGACTCTTCCATGGATATCGACTGGTTCGAGGTCGGGATGGAGAAAGTGGCTACAATTAAGGAGTCCGCCCGCACGTTCTGGAATACGTAGCTAGACGGCTTGCCGATACTCTCCAGACTTGTTGAGTCGCCGATACAGACATCCACGATCTGACCCTTATTCTCCTTGCGGATCACGAAACGATGGTTGCTTCCTTCCGTGACTCTGACAATTGTCGGGCTTACGGCTCCCCCCTTGCCCTCGGTTATGGATCTCAATGTGTATACGGGTATTCCCGGTTGGGAGAAGACCACCTCGATCGAGGCGTCTGCCTGTATATTGTTCAGCCTATAGTTACGTACGGCCCCCACGCTGTTGCCGTTCAAGCGCACGTCCACGATTTGTTGTCCGCTTCCCGGCGTGATGGTGAAAGACTGGTTATCACCCCAACGGACCTTGCTGGTCTCCGGCGATACGGTGCCTAGCCCAGTCTTGGATACCCAGACTGTATAGGTGCCTGTACCCGGTGTCGGGTCTGTTCCCGGATTGGGATTCGGGTCTGGATTTGGATCTGGATTGGGGTCTGGGTCTGGTTTTGTACCTGTCCCGGTGAAGACGGCTTTGATAGTCGCCGAGGTGTACATCTTCCGTACGATCGTGTATTGCCCGGCGATGGCCTTGGCGGTATAGTCGGCGTCACCGATATGGAGTTGGTACAGCCTCATGCCGTTATCCGGTCGTGTCTCGATACGGATCTCCGCTCCCGGATCCAGTAAGCTACCGCTGGGAATGGGGGACTCGTCCAATTCTTTCGAGATTATGAGCTTGCCGCCTGCGGGTTGGCCGTAGGTGATCAAGACTGGGATAGGCTCGCTGCCCTGGATTATATGCACCGGAACCGACTGGTCACTAATGCTATAATAGTTGATCGTGTTGGCAGGAGTGAACACGACGGGCTCCTCCGTATTGTGCGAGATCGTTTTCTCCGGCTCCGCCCATACGAAAGTACCCGGGATCGTTCTTGTCCCGTTCACGGTCGCTTCCCCTCCAGATAACCGGGAATCCTCCAGTGGAGCTCCTACCGGTATCACGGAGGCGGTTGGGAGCCGGGTGATCACGGGCGATGCCTTGCTGACGGTCAATGACACGGTACGGCTGTAGGCCTTATAGATCTCGTCTTCCGGGCGGGTTACGATCACTTGGTAGGTACCGGCTTCCACCGGGATCACGGCATTCTTGTCCTTGTCGAGATATTTAATTTGGAAACCCTTCAGAGCTGGCGTGGATGACACTCCTACCAGTTTGGGCGTTCCGTCGTAGACACAAGGAGAGGGTACGTCAATGGTGACCTTCAGCGCATCGGGGGCTGTGGGATCACTGGGATTTGCCGGGTCCTCTTTCGGTATGAACCGTGCGGTGACCTCCATGTCTTTCGAGACTCGGATCGTATAGGGGCTTTGGGCATAGGTTATGCCCTCTATCAGAAAGCCTGCGAAACGATGCCCGGTACCAGCTATTGCTTTTAGGGACAGCTCCATATCCTCATAGAACGGTCCTTCCTTCGGATACCACAAGGAGCCTGTTAGGTATTCCACCGAGCCTTCCCCCTCGGTCGTAACCTTTATCTTGTAGGTTGACGAAGACTCCGTTCCCACTTGTATCCGTACCTTGGCGGATGCGGTGAGGTAGTTCGTCTCGTCTTTTGGTGTGAAGCGTACCTCCTCTATGGAGGATCGGGTAACGGTCAGTCGGTTGCCTTGTGCTAAAGCGGAGATCCATGTAAAGGTTCCCTCCACCGCTTGCCCCAGATATTCGGCCTCGCCACCTTGCAATACCGCTGTGGTCTTAGGTTGGTTGCCCAAAATCTGCTCCTCTGAATACTTGATATCCGTAAGGCTGACAGGGGCTTTCCGTATTTCCAGCCCGGCGGGTATCGTCTCGCTGAAGGCCGGGTAACGGTCATCCGCCGGGCGGTTGATGTATACGTCATAGACACCCGCGTTTACGGGCTTCACGTACTTATCCCCTTGCCGGTATCGTATCGTGATCTTGTCCATCAAGCCGTCCGGCAATGCCTTCAGCGTGAAGAACTGCTCTTTCCGGTCATAGGTTACGGATTGGGGTGATAAGTCGATCCCAAGGGGAGATTCAGGATCGGGATCGGACGGGTCGGTATTGGTACCGATCTCGGTTTCCCGTTTAAACTCGGCGTATAGGCTGAGGGGGGCGGTGAGGGAGATTCTCCGGCTGTCGGTGATATCTTGCGGCCCTGCCCAGATATGTGTGAGCTTGTAGCCTTGTCCGGGTGTGGCGGTTATGCGGATATCTGAGCCGTGGGGATAAACTGAGCCCGAGAGAACGGGAACTCCATCTATAGTTGCGCTTAAGGTACCTCCTTGTGGGGTATCGATGTGAATGGTATAGCAGTTTGGAGTGAAAGTGGCGGCGAACTGTGTCGGAACGTTTAACACATGGCCACCCATATTCAAGTAGCCAGTCGTTTGGAAACGGATCGGGTTCCCATTGGCTGTTAAAGAACTGAGTTGTTCGGCTTCGGTATTCTCTGCCATTAGAGTCAAGAGAGTCCCCTCTTTGATAAGACTATTGTTGCCGATTGCTTCCGAACCGTTCATGACTGTCAATGTAGAGGGGAAAGTAACCCGGAAAAGTTTTTTCCCGTCTTCGGGATCAACCGCCTCCTCTTCTTTTGGGATAGGCTTGAAACGTGCGGTAAGTGTAGTGGCGGCAGTGATCGTAAGCTGGTTGCCAGATAAGGCTGCGGCGGGAGAAGCTGAGTAACAGTCCAGTATCTTCCCCTGCTTCGGGGCGTTCCCGAGCGTGAGCGTCGTGCCATAGGGGTAGGTACCATTCTTGGCGGTGATGCCGTCGATTAGAAGCGTACCATCCGCCGGATCGGGTGAGGCGACGGTCAGCGGATAGGAGATCGCTTTCCAGATCGCTTGAATGGAAACGTCTTCCGTTATGGTCACCACATCACCTTTTAATGATCCGGTCGGTGCCACGCTATACTCCTTCAGTTCATGCCCTATCCGTGGAGTGGCCGATAGTTTTAGGATGGTGCCATATGGCAATGTATGTGTTCCGTTTCCCAAGCTTGTATTTCCATTTTTTACCGTAAGAAGCCCTCCATCGGAACCGGTCTGGATCGTAACCGTATAGCTTGCCTGTTTGAATGAGGCGGCAAAGGTGACATCTCCGGTTATCGTATAGGTATGTCCGCTGATCCGTATCCCGTTAGCGGTAAGTTTGTCGCTCTCATATCCCTCAAGGGCCTTGGCCTCGATAGAGAGTTGACTTCCATAGGCGATCTTATCGCCAGAAGACAAGGTATTGCCATCCGGCCCTTTCACGATCAGGTTTCCTTGCTCGAAAGCCTCCCATGTTACGGTATGTTGCTTTCCCCGAAAGATCGCTTTCACGGCATGATTTGCCTTGATGTTTTCCAATAGGTAGGTACCCTCGGTCTTACCCCGTAAAGCCGGGTCAAGGGTACCGTTATCGATCTGTATCCCGTCGATCTCGAATCCGGTATCGGCCGTAAAAGTGAATAACTGATAGCCACCCTCATCGATCGTTGCTGTAGCCGGAATGATACATCCACCTGCCCCGGCTATACCGGTTAAGGTAAAGCGGGAGGCACGGAAGGTGGCCTCTATGCTGTGGCTGTTGTCGCTCACCTTCCTGAAGGTATAGGTATAAGAGGTAAGCCCTTTTTCAAGAAGGAGCGCTTTCCCATCCACTATGACTTGCTTGATCGCATAGCCGGGATTGGAGGCAATGGTGAACTTCTGATCGTTTCCCGAATAAAGGGTGACCTTCCCATCTTTCCCTTTCGGCAAGATCGTGCCATTCTCGTGTTGGGTTACGGTGATATACTTCTCTAGGGTAGAGGGATCATCGGGGCCGTCCGGTCCTACGATATCTTGTGCCACTGTCGCATAGCTCAGCATAAGCAGGAATAAGCACAGGATTCCTTGTATGATTGTTCTTGGTCTCATGTTATCTGATATGAATTTTAGTCTGATTGATAATATAGTTGCCGGTAGGTAATGGTATGCGGGTCGTCCCGATAGCTACCTGCCGTTTAATGATTAATTGCCCGTTCAAGCTATATATACTGATCTCGGAGGCTTTACGGCTCTCTATTACGAGTGTCTCCCTCTCGCCATATAATCTGTAATCGGGTAGACTCTCCTCTTCCGCTACCCCTATCTCATTGCCAGTGGGTAGACCGGCTAAACGGAAACTGGCATTAGCGGCTGCGAGTCCAGACTCTACCAGCAGATAAGCGGTAAATGGCCGTATGCTCCGGGGCTTTTCCGCGGATACTCCATCTTGCCGGATGAACTCCTGACCTTCTTTGTCCAATAGGTAGAACGAGGTGGTCATGATTCGATCTCGGAGCGTTCCGGTAGCCATTAGTTCCATCTGCTTATTATCCGGTAACGTGGCCGGTAGAGAGGCCCGGTTGAGGAACTGGTTGCCTGCCGAGATAAAGATAAGCCGTCTTCCGGTATTCCCTCCCTCGGTGGATAGGTCTTGCGGTACGGCGATGATATACCCTTTATTCGCCAAGATGCGCTCCTCGTCTACATAGGTAAACGTGTGGTCGTCCTGTAATGATTTCAGCCAAAAATGCCCACCTGTACCGGAAGCTAGGTATGGGGAGAGGGAAACGGACTGTCCGTTTATCTCCGCTGTGATATCTCTCGGTTCAAAGGGGAGCGAGAAGGTCTCCCAGCGATTCGGCTTATCGAAGCTTTTTTTATAGCGGATACCTTCTGTTGCCAATATGCGGTCTCCGGTTACGAGTTGTGAACCGTCTCTCAAGGTTAGGCGGCGTATAGTCCCTAATTTTTCTTGGGTGTCGATTGTCAGTGTTACGCCGGAGGCGATCTCTATGTCCGCATCCTTGTAAGTGGCATCATTCCAAGTCTCGTTATCGTTTACCAAACGGAAAGGATAGGCCTTCAATATCGTATCGTGCCCTGCGCCGGAAGGTCGTACGAGAGCTGTATAAGAGGCGTTATCCGCCACTATCCGTAAATCTTCCTCTTGGATTATTTCGGGTAACCAGATATAGGCGGTTCCGTCCAAGTACGACAGCTTTCCTTTATCCCCGGAGGTCAGGAAATGATAGGACAGATGATCCGTATCCCGTACGGACAGGCCATCTATCATCATCCGGCATACCTTGCCGCCGTCATGGATTACGGTAGCAGCCAGACGAACCTCTTTGGCTACGACCAGATCCCCGTCAGTCAGGAAGGTTCCGTATACGATTCCCTTCCCGGTCGGGTCCGTGATCCGGAGAGAGGCTTTGTTGCTAATATCAAAGGCCGCGTCAGCGGTGGCGGCTAGGTTGTGTTCTCCTAGGTCGATCGTTATTTCCCGGGATATCACGAGGGTTCCCCGCAAGGTAATGTCATGTGTCAGGTTGATGATTCCGCCTCCTGCCTTGTTCGCCGCTTCTATGGCGCTTGCCAGCGTGGGATAATAAACACCGTTGAGGGAGGCCACGTTATTGCCCGCTTCCATATCGAATTGGTTGTTGTGGGTGGCCTGCACGATCGCCTCGGTAAGCGTCTTGGTCTGTTCCGGCTCGGGACGGGTTATGGTCGCCTTGAGATCGTGTGTACCGGTCACGGGCTCCAGCCAAGCGTAACCAACCGTTTGCCCTAGGCTATTCTTTTCATCGATAAATCGCAGTTCTCCGCTTTGCGTGTCATATTGGTAACGGGCGGCCTCGGTATCTTCCGGCAGGAAGAGGCGGGTACGATAAACGGTTACGCCATCCATGCGTACGAGGCCGGAGATCGAGATCTTGGACGATATATTTACATCCTTTGTTACGTTCAGGTTCCCGGCGAGGGTTCCTTGCCCGGTATCGCTGGTAAGCGTAAGGCTCCCTGTTCCTTCTGTCCGCAAGGCGGCCGCCCCTTGTGCGGTTAGCGTATTCCCTTGCAGGTTTAACGTGATTTGTTGGCCGTTAGCAGCGGAAAGCGGTGAATTGAAAGTGGTGCTTTGCTCTAGGGTAATGACCGCCTGTCCGTTACCGGCATGCGCAAAAGCCTCTTCGAGGGAGGTATAGGCTTGGTTGCCGACCCGGGCTATGAGATCCGGTTTCTTTACCGTTACCGTATTACCATGTGAGGCCGATATTTGTACGTCGGTAGCCGTATAGGAATCGCCATCGATGATAAGGCGCAGGGTTCCATGTAGGGTACTGAGAGGTAACCAGAGGCAGGCCGTGTTGTCCGACAAATAACATGTTTGCGTTTCTTCCCCGTTCCATTGCCAAGAACAGAGTCTGTCGGAAATAGGCGCGTCGCTTTTCACGACCGCCAATATGCGGTACAGCAAAGGATTGCTACCATCGGCGGAAGAAACATTTCCGATATTCCCAGCCGGGATATCCCGTCCGATATATACGTTCCCCCGGATGCGGAAATTCCCCTCTATACGTCCTCGTCCTTCCTTGTCGCCTATAAAGAGGCAGGCGTTAGGGGCGGAGGCATCCAGTACACAATTTGTGGCGGTTACGGTATGCCCGTCCAGCAAGAGTTCGGTATGTATATCCTTACCGATCGTATGGGTGTGCGTTGTCTGTCCGCTGAATTGTACGTCACGGCGCAACCTCAACCGGCTTTTATCCATGTTGCCAGCTGCGTTCAAGGCCTCGTGGAAGGTTTCGTAAGGAATCCCTTCAGTAGGCTTGTCGATATCCTTGCCATCCGGGAATAGGATCGCTTCCGTATCTCCCTCTTTCAAGGAAATCCGGTTGTCGTGATGGGGTAATATGCTGACATCGTATTTCGTTTTGCTTTGTTCCTTTCCATCGCCATCGGTAAGGAGCAGGGTGAGAGGAGCGGCCGCATGCGCAGGTTGCCAGAGATAAGCTACCGGTTGCCCGCCTTCGTTCAGCTCGTATAAGGGCCGTGCCTTCGTCTGGTCATAGCTGTAGCGGAAGTTACTGCCGGAGGTAGGTAGCTCCATGCGCATCCGGTATGCCTGGCGTCCGTTCTCTAGGATAGCGGCGGTAAGAGCCACGGTATTATCGATGATTACGGTGGAGGAGACTTGTAAGGTTCCATTGATATCTCCGTTGTAGATGTGCAAGTTTCCAGCCCCCGTGAACGCGGCCTTGCCGGAGCAGGCCAACTGTTGTCCGTTTAGGTCGAGTGATAACGTGAGGTCATTACCGAAACCGATATCTTGGGTTAGGAAAGTTCCTGCGATCAAGGTAATCTTATCCTTATCCTTGGCGGCGTTGAACGCCTCCTGTAACGAGCTGTACGAGGTATTGCCGATCTTCGCTACCACACCCGGTTTCCGCAGGATGACTGTGTTCGAGTGCGTACCGCTGATCGTTACGCTAGTTGCCCGGTAGGTCTTATCGCCTATTCGCAAGGTAACGTCCCCTTGTCCGGTAGGTAACCATAGGCAAGCGATATTGTTGCGGAGGTAGCAAGTACCCATCTGTTCTCCCCATGTGTAGGGATAGATCCCGTCGGTGGGTTTCTGGTCGCTCTCTATCGTGGCGAGCAGGCGGTAGAGTTGTGTGGGCGTATTTCCCTGTTGCACGACTCCGATATTGCCGGCTATCGTTTCCTTACCGATATACACGTCTCCGGCGATACGGAGATTTCCGGTGATGCGCCCGGTTCCCCGGTCGGAGTGGATGATGAAAGCTGCTCCCGATGCGGAAGCGTCCAGCAGGCTGTTGGAAGCGGTTATGGAATGGCCGTCCAAATGGAGAGTCGTTATTACGTTCTGATTGAGCTTGTGGGTGTCATTGCTACCGAATTTCACGTTACGGCGCAAGAAGAGATGGCTCCCATTTTGCTGGGTAGCGTCACTCAAGGCATCATGGAAGGAGGTATAATCCGTTCCCGTACCTATACCTACGGCGTTATTGTACAGGCTTGCCTCGATCGCTCCTTTACGGAGGTCGATGGTGTTGTCATGGTTCGTCTGAATGGCTATATCGTAAAGCGTAACAGCCTTCCCGTCGTAGCTGAGGACGAATGTCATCGGGCTGTGTGAGACCATCCAGCGATAAGCGATAAGCTCGCTTTCCTCCATGGAAGGGGTGAGTGCCTGTCCGGTCTCGTTGGCATAGGTATAGGCCACGGTCTTACCTTCTGCGTCGGTGGGTAGGATCAGGCGGGTGCGGTAGGCTTGCTTGCCGTTTCTCAGGATCGCCGCCGTGAGGGGTACGGAACTCGTCACTTGGCAACGATCGTTTATGGAGAAGGTACCCGTTACCTGTCCTCCGGCGATTGTCCCTTTCTCGATAGTGAAGCTGCCTCCCTCGCCCGGTTCCATTCCGGCCATTCCGGAGGACGAGAGGGTGAACCCGTTTAATTGGAGGACGATCTTCCCGGTCGGTTTCATCACCTCGTTCAGCACGGCGTTATTGATAAGCGAGATCGTGCCTCCCGTCTTTACGGCATCTAGGGCTTTCCCCAGCGTCTCGTATACGTTCCCGTTCACTTCCGCAACGTTAGTTACGGTACCACTGCCACTATCTTGTTTGGCGCAGGCAATGGCTGCGTTGGCATGGAGCGTGACGGCGAGGGGAGCCGTAGCGTAGCTCTCGTTAGTCCCCCCCTTGGGGATATAGCTGAACTGGATCGTTTGCGTGGCTACGCTTTGCGTGAGCCAGCAACAAAGGACACCGTCTTTCTGCGTGAAACGAGTCACGGCCTGTTTACCGTACGTAAGGTTACTGACCTCACCGTCATTGGAGGGCAGTTGTACCAATACCCGGTACAGGTTGACGGCGGGCCGGGCGGCGTCCAGCACGCTGATTCCCGTAAGATTCACGTCGGCCCCTGCGAAGAAGTTACCTTCGCCGCCTAGTTTGAACGAGCCGCTGTGCCGAATCTCCGGTTGCCCGGTCATATAGAAAGTCTTATCCTTACCGATGGTGAATTGGGCGTCAGTGGTAAATACCAGTGGTAGGCCACCTAGGGCCAATGTGGTCGTATAATCCACCGTTACGGCTTTCTTTACTGTAGTGCCGTTCACCAAGGTGATGATCTGCCCGTCTTGATTCAAATCCTCGAAGGCGGATTCCAGCGAGTTATAACTCTTGTTGCCCATCGTGGCGATCTCCCAATTGAAATCAGGCCCCTCATCGGGTGGTACCAAGGTACCCTGGGCATGACCCCGCAACAGGGTCACGCAAAACAGGAATAGATATATCAGTTTTCTTCTCATCTTTACTCGTATTTAGATTGTATATATATAATGTTAGTCTACCCATACCTTCTGCCGGTTCACGATATAGATACCCGTAGGCAGGAATACGGTACGTTCGCCGTAATCAAGCTTGAAGCTCTCTACGGGGAATCCGTTCATCGTATAGATACGCACGGTGACAGAACGCCCGGTGGATACCGTGAGGGCGCCCCGGCGGGTGGATACCCGTAGCGGCTCGCCCGGTACGATGGTCTCGGTGGCGGTAGGTATCCCGGCCATACGCAACTCCGGGGTCACGGCGGTAGTGGCGGCATCCGCCAGCAAGTATCCGCGGAAAGGACTTATAGTGGCGGTATTGACCCGTGTAAAGGATTTCCCGTCAGCTTTCAAGACGTAGCAGGGTTGGCTTACCTGTATCTCATCCAGCGTCCCGTTAGCGTAGGCGGCGAATCCGCTGGCGGGCTTCACGGCCAGTACCTTATCCCGGCGGAGCAATTGGTTAGCGCCGGAGACGAAGGTAAGCTCTTTGCCTCCCAGATCGTTCGGCACGGCGATCAGGTAGAACTGGTTGGCGGTCATCTCCGGGCTGTTCACGTTGATAAGCGCCCCGTTGGTGCTTACCATACGTAGCCAGAAGTTTCCGGCGTTGCCGTTTCCGTAGGCGGGGCTAAGGATCGTCGTCGCTCCCGCGTCGGTTGCCATCGTGATCCGTGATGCCGTGAACGGCAAGGCGATAGATTCCCATTTTCCAGCCGTTATCGCACGAACGTAGCGGATGCCTTCCGTAGCGATCACCTGCCCCTTTCCGGTCACTTTCGCCCCGTCACGCAAGATCAAGCGGTTCAAGGTAGCGTTGGTTCCTTCTGGCAAAGTCAATACGGCGTTAGTACCCAGTTTGAGGCGGGTGTTGACGTAGGTGGCCTGCCAGCTACCGGCGCCGTCTAGCGTCTTCACCTCATAAGCGGTCAGCGTGGTATTATGGTTGGACAATCCGGCGGGGATGGTTACTTCATGATTCGTCTGTATCGTCCGGTCTTCCTCCACCTTGGAGGTGGTTACCCAAAGACATTGGGTATTCTCTTTTACTTTCACCAATACACGATAAATCTCCTCATGGTTCTTATCCAGCACGATCCCGGCTATTTTCACGTCTCCTAAGGCGGAAACCCCTCCATCTCCATTTAGGCTGAGAGTACCCAATACCTGTCCTCTCAGCAAGGTGAGTGTCGTGCCGGCGTTGATGTCGAACCCGCCGTTGGTGGAGGTGATCCGGAAGTTAGCCAGGTCGATCGTACGGTTCGCCGTGATCGATTGGATGGTACCCAGCGTGAGATCCCTCATCAGCGTGATCGTTCCCGTGGCACCTGCCAAGGCCGAGGCCAAGGAGGCGAATTGCTTGTTATTGCCATCCTTCGCCACCGGATTGTTGCCACTAGTGATATCCAGCTCATTACCGTGCGTGGAGGCGATCACGACGTTACTCAACGCATATTCGTTTCCGGCCGCACTGACCGTTAGCGTACGTGCCACGTTTGAGGAAGGTAGCCACAGGCATGCCACCGGCTTGCCATCGGCATTGGTATGGATATTGGTACAAGTCACCGGGGTCTCGTCGCCCAGCTTATAGGAGAATGAGGCGGTAGCGTCCGGCAACGTGATGAACGTACGCCATACCGTCTTCTTGGCCTGCGCCACGGTAGCGTTCGTCATGCTCACGTCACCATCGATGAATACGTTACCCGAAAGGATGAGCGTCCCCGTTAATTTACCGTCTTGTACCAGCATTTGTCCCTTCTTCGCGTCGAGCGTCAGATTGGCGGCGTTGATGGTATTACCCTCCATATCCAGCGTAACGGTGATATCTCCGTTGAGGGCGAGGGTACCGCTTAAGTTGTCCGCGTCCTTGCGGAGCTTGATGGTATTACCGTTCGCCGCTCCGGCGAAGGCATCCTTCAGCGAGTCGAACGCCTGTCCGTTCACCTCAGCCACGGCATCCACCTTGGTCAAGCTGATCGGGTTGGAGTGGGTGGCGGTGATTACCACTTGGGTGGCCAGATAACTCTTGCCATCGGTATCGTCGGCATAGAAGTTGGCGGGCTTGTTGCTTACATTCATCCAAAGGCAGAGCGTACCGGACGCGGAAGACCTCACGGCTCCCGTTTGCGTCTCATACGTATAGCGTATATTCTTGGAGATAGGTAATCCGTCTATGCTTACCCGGTACCTGAGTCCGCCGTCCAGACGTATGTTTCCGGTAAGGTTCACGCCCTTGTCCACTTGCAGGTTGCCGTTGCCGTAGGTACCGTTCTCCGGGGCGGCGGCCAGCGAGAAGTCGGAGTTGATGCTCCCGTTGCCGGTGATTTGCAGGTTGGCGCCCTTGGGCAGGGTGATGGCAGCTTTCAGCGTGCTCACGTCTTGCGAGGTGATGGTATATTCGCCCATCTCCAGCACGACCGATCCGGAGATCGTTACGTTCTCTTTCAGCGCCGCGTTTTTCAGCAACACGATCGTGCGTCCCGCGGCGGCGGCGAACGCCTCTTTCAGGTCGGCATACTTCTTCCCGTTGCGAATCTGGGCCACGTCTTTCACGCCGTAGGTCTCGGTGTTGTAATGGTTGGCGTTCACGGTCACGTTCTCCGTGTCGTACGTGCCCGTCCCGACGGTGATCCTCAACCGGCGTGCGATCGCCTCTTCTAGCCATAGGCAACCGATGTTCTCGCGGACCATGAAGGTACCTTTTTGCGGTGTACCCGTCTCGGCGTTGTTATTGTCGAGGTCGGCATAGGAGAAGTTGTGGGTTCCGGGCGGTACGTTCAGCGGCAGGTTGGTGATTAGCAAGCGGTGGTACGGGGTTCCTCCGGCTGATCTTACCGTGCCGATGCCATCGCCGGCCACATCCTGCCCAACGTATAGGTTACCTCCGTTCAGCTTGATATCCATTTTCAACTTCCCGTTCCCTCCTTGGCTCTTCACGGTAAGAGCGGTACCGCTTCCGAGGGTCAGCGCGCTAGCGGCGGCGCTACCGTTCAGCTCGTATTTACCCAGCTCAAGGATAAGGCTTTTCCCGTTCAAGGTATAGTCGGCCAGCGAGACGGTCTTCAGCAACTCGATCGTATTTCCGCTCACGGCGGCATCGAGGGCGGCTTTCAGCGTGGCGTGTTCTTGCGTACCGATCCGTGCCTCGTTGTTGCTACCACCCAGCGTCATGTCGTTGTCGTGTTTGTTGGCGGAGATCTGGTAACCGGTTACGGTCATCGTCTTGCCTCCGAGGGTAAAGGTATAGACCTTTGCCGGGTCGTTGTCGGCGGGTAGCCAGAGGCATACCTCCCGGTCGATCACGGGATAGGTCACGCCCTCGAAGGACACTTGGGTGACGCTCACGGGCTGGTAGTTCATGTTCAATGTGGTGCGCCAATAGAAGGGACTGCCGGTATCCCCCTTGTATACGTTGCCCGAGAGCTTGATATAGCTAGGGATGAATACCTGCCCCGTGCCCAGCATACGGAGGTTGACCTGCATCGTGCCTTTCATCCCGGCGGTGCCGTCGGATACGGTGAGGCGTGCGCCGTTCTGCGCCTGTATCAGTCCTCCGGAGGCGCTGGTCAGGTTCTTGCCGTCTAGGTTAAGCGTGAATTGCCCGCTTACCGTGAGGGTACCGGATACGGATACGCCCGTGAGCAAATGTACGGTGATATCCTGCGCTCCCCCGGCGGCGTAGGCCTTGCTCGCTGCCGCGAACGCCTCGGGCAGGGTGTTATAGGGCTGGTTCGTGGACGATCCGGCCTTGGTATAGGTAAGCCGTGCCACCACGCCCACGGGGCTGGCGGCGATGGCCTCGGTGCGCTGGGTCACGGTGGTGATGTTGCCCGCCGTGTACTCGGTGTTCGAGCCACCCGTCCCGCTTACGGTGAAGCGTAGCTCCTCGCTGCGTCCGTAGTCCGGTAGCCAGAGGCAGGCCAGGCCGTCGTGCAGGTAGAACGGCATGTTCTGCTGCTCGCCGTAGCTATAGGTATAGGTGTTGCCCGTGGCTACGGGCAGGTCTTTCACGAGGGTGCGGAACACGGCCTTGCCGTTTAGCTCCACCACGGCATCGGTGAGTGGCACCACGCCGGTGATGAACACGTCTCCCGCTATCTTCACGGTGTTCTTGATATTGCCCTTGCCCGATATTTGCAGGTAGGCGCCACTGGCGGAGGCATCGAAGGAGACATCGCTACCGTTTTGGGCCGCTATCTCGAAACTGCCGAGATCGAGGTAAGCGTCCGTATTGGCGGGCACGGCCTGCACGGTGCGCAGGTTGTTGATCCGGGTGAGCAATTGCAGGTCGTATATGCTATGCGAGAGGTCGGTCCCGGCGGTCATGGCGTCGAAAGCGTCGCGCAAGTTGCCGAACGAGGCTTGTTTCTTGCTTATGCGGTCAGTCATGCGGATCACGATGGGAGCCACGTTATTATCGGCCTGGCGTACCTCGGCCACCTCTATCTCGGTCTTCTCGTAGCTTACGGGATGGGTGAGGGTCACGTTGGTCTTCGGGTCGCTCAGCTTCTGCTCGGGTAGCCAGCAATAGACCTTGCCGGCGTTGTCCGGCAGGGCGATGAAAGGCGACGGGTCGCATCCCGCGTAGAGGCATTGGTAGGGTTGGTCGGGATTCAGCCCGGTGGTCACGTCCACCCGGTATACGGGTGTGCTCTTGCCGCCGATGGTATTCGTGGGCCGTGCCTTGCATAGGGCATCCACGCTTCCGGCCTGTATCCGGACGGTTCCTTCCAAGGCGCCGGCGGCGGTACCGTCGCCGCTACGGGCCACCAAGGTACCCCCGGCTATGGTGAGATTGCCGGAACCCTCGGACAGGATCGCAGGGCTGGACAGGTTCCCATAGCTACCTCCGTAAGCATAAAGCCGTCCTTTGCTGTCGGTAGAGGGGTCGCTTAGGCGGACACTGCCGGAAGCGATCTTGATAGCGGGTTCCGTACCGCTCGCGCTGGCTCCTCCCCGTAATTGGTTGTCTCCCTCAAGGGCTATATCGGTAGGGGCGTTCACCAGTATGGCGGCTTTTTTCCCGGAGGGACGGATATTTACGTTCCGCAGGTTTAGGTAAGCGGTACCGCTACCTCCGTTGTTGACGAGTATCTGGAAATTCTTTCCGTTATCCGGCGTGGCGGTGCCGAGGATAGACAGGCGGTTGGTGGCCGAGATACCCGCCGCCGGCGTGGCGGCATAAGGCTTGGAGCCGTAGGATACGGTGGTGGTCGCCGTACCCGGGGTCACCTTTATATCACCGTAAGCGATATCGAGGCGTGCCGACGCGGTAGCGGTATTGTTGTCGTGGTTCATCTGCACGTCTACCGATGTGGTAGCTACCGGCTCATTCACGGTAGCTAGGATATCGGCTATCGTCGCCTCTTGCTGCCCTTGGGGTAGCCAGAGGGTAGCGCTTCCGGCGGAGGCGGAATAGGCCTTGTAAGCGGTATTCGGCTCCTGTGTCCGGTAATAGGCCACCATCGGGGTCCCCATGTTGGTGGGCAGGCCGCTTACGCTGACCCGGTATACGGGCTTGCCGCCTAGCGTGGGGGTTCCCAGTTGTCCGGAACCTAGGGTAGAGTAGAGGCATCCTTCCAAGGCGTATGTTCCGGACAAGGTACCGGTGCCTTCCAGTTTCAGCACGCCCTTGCCGGACGAGAGCAGGGTGTTCTGCCCGGTGGTGAGCGTATAGCCGCCCAGGTTCAAGGTGGCTATCTGGCCAGCTTGTAGCTTGGAGAGGGTGGCGGTGGTGTTCGCCGGCAACGTATGGGCGGTCTCCATCTTGACGGTCTGCCCGTTGGTGGCGGCGGCGAAGGCGTCGGCTAGGCTGCCGTAGATGGCGGAGCCGATGCTGGCCACTACCGGAAGGGCGGTCAGCGTTACGTTATGCGCCGTGAATGTGGCGGCGGGAATCGTATAGAGGGTGGCGGCTGTCGGTTTGCTACCCTTGAATACGATATCCTTGCTCGTGGCGGGCATCCAGAGGTGGTAATTGTTGCTGATGGTCGTGGTGGTAAACAGGTGTTCGTTTACCTGCGTCCCGCCGGCGTATTCCATATCCGATAGCGTGCCTATGGTAGCGTTCGGCAAGATCGCCCGGAAATACTGGGTATCCGCCAACTTCACGACGGGCGTGCCGGAGGTGATATTCGCCGTGGGCGGAAAGGTCCCGTTCTTGGCCACGAGGGTGAAAGCGCCGCTGAGGTTGAGGGTACCCGAGGTCTTCACGTCCTTATAGGTGGAAGTATTGGTGGCATCGAGAGTAAGGGTGTTCCCGGCGGTTCCCGTAAGGCTTATGGTACTTCCGGACTCAATTTGCAAGGCGTGGTTTCCGGTCGATGTCAGATTGTTCGTACCGGCTACCGTGATGTTCGCCGTCGTATTCCCGGTTACGTTCAAGGGCAGGGTATTGCCGCTGATGTTGAGATCCTTCAAGATGATATTTCCGGTGGCGCCGTTATTGACGATCACGTTGTTTCCGCTTGTGGAGGTACCCGTGATGGTGATTGGTGTACCGAATGGGCTGGCGTACGTGTTTGAGTTGTAAGTTACGTTTTGCGAACCTCCAGTACTCGTACTGATCGTTACCGAATAACTAGCTATGTTGAATTCTGTAGGGTATACGGTAAACGATTGGTGATGTTCCTCTTTTACGTTTACAGTCGCGGTGTATACGGCATTGTTCGTGTCGGTGATCTTTACGGCCTGTTCTCCTGCAGGAAGCCACAGGGATAGATCAGTCCCACTTTGGCGGAAGTTGCCGGTTTCTATCCCGTTGTAGGTTATTTTTTTAACAGTTCCGACAGGAATGGTTGTTGTACAATAATATACGGGTGTGTTTTTCTCGTCTTTCATGACTCCAGCGGGTAGCTCAATATAATTATCCAGCCATACCTTGCCTTTTACCTTGATATTTGCGGTATTTGGTGTACCTATTCTGAGTTTTATGGAATATGTGGAAGCATCAAGTGTTAGACCCTTTGAGGAGGTCTTAAAAACTTGGCTAATAGGATTACTATCTGAAATTACGATATCCCTTCCGGCTTTCAGCGTTCCTTCGTGGAAAGGATAATTATCGGCATACAATCTGATATCTTTGGTAAAAGTGGCATTTAATGTTTGATAATAAGTCTTCACATCCCCATCTATGCTATAGGCTGCCCCTAAATTGCCCCAATGACTTACATTGAAAGGAATGCCGTCAATTGTGCCATACGATGGCTGAGTAACTCCGGAATTCGACATAAAAGGGAGCCTTCTTTTACTACTGGAAATTTCATAGCTATCCCTAACCTTCGTATAGACTTTGTAGGTGGTTCCATTAAAATTACAATCGACAAAGTCCTTGTTCTCAATTTCATATCCTTGTACATTTTCGATATTTAGGGAGAAATAATTTTTGTTGTAGATTAAGTCTGTAGGGTCTAGTACGACGAGAGCGAAGTCCGGTATATCGATGCGGGATGGGCCGTAGTCTCCACTTAATGTTCTGTATTTAAGATAAAGACTGGCTCCATCCTTTAGCGTAAGAACATTCTTTTTACTATATTGAGGCTGTCCGACTCCTATGCCAGATGTATATTTATTACCATTGGCCTCTACATATACCGCCCCCGATATTGTTATCTTACCCATATTCTCTTGCATAGAATATACTCCAATTGCGGGAGAATCAGAGCGTAGGACGTTACCCGACTCTACATTTGCTATTAAAATACCCGTTTCACCTGGATAATTTGTTATGATTACTTCATATGGGTCTGCTACATTGATTGCTGGTCGGGAACTCGAAGCTTTTAGGCTGTTTTTTCCTCTTAGTTGTAAGGTCACCGTACCTTCTATCTGTAGGTATAAGCCACTTGCCGTTACATTATCAAGCGTATAAGTGCCGGTTTTCAATATTTTTGTTCCATAACTACCATTCGATATCGTCGCCCCCGGCGTTAATGTCTCATTTTGCCCCCACGCCTCCGGGCATCCAATTCCCAGAAACAAAAAAAGCAACCAGATCGTTAGTTGCTTTACGTGGTTCCCATGTCTAATTTTTCTCATATTCTTATCTCCATTTTAAATTGCTATTATTGATTGAAATTCTCCGCGTCGGGTGCAACGGTGTCTCCGTACCGGGTGCGGAGGTGTCTCCGGTGTGGAGACAGTGTTGTCTCCGAGGAGTCGATAAGCCTATCGACACCCCGGAGAATGTATCAGATCTCGTCGGGACTCTCGCTGTCGCCTCCGTTATCGGCCTCACCTACGTGTACGGATATGGTGATAGACCGGGGAGTTTTCAGCAAGGATTTGCCTTTCATATATTGCGTGCAGATCGTCAGATCGTAGTTGCCGTCCGGCAGGCCGGTGGGCACGAGGAAGATCAACTCGGAAGGATTGTTCACGGCGAACATGTCGGAGGTGAGCTTCACCTGCGCTTTGGTCTCTGTGTTCACGAAAGTGATGCCTACGGCTGGATCATCGCCCTCCACCTTGAGGTATGCGCCGCGGATGGCGAAGTTGCGGCCCGGTGTCATGCTGCCGTCGGTAAGGCCGTTGCTGCGATCCTCGGTATCGATCACGAACATAAGGTCGGCTTTCTCGCCCTGTATGTCGATCTCCGTCTTCTGGATCTCCTCCCGCAATACCTTGTCTTGGGTAAAGGATACGTAAATGTTGTTTTTCTCAGGGTTCCAGCGCCCTTTCTCGATCAAGCCCGTGAAGCGGGGTACGGCGTAGAATAAGCCGGTGTTCACGTGGTATCCGTTCATCAATAGGCGGGCGATGACCCGCTCGTAAAGGGTAACTACATGTACCAAGGTCTCTTGGCGCAAGCCGGTGTCTTCGGCCCTCATCTCCTCGTACACCTTGTCGAGCCCGATCTTTCCGGCGGGATCCAAGATGAGGATCTTGTCGTTCGGGTCTTTCGTCACGGTGTTCGGGGCGATCCATCCTTTTAGTTTATTCAGCATATAACGTTGTTTTATTGGAGATTAGATACCTCCGTGGTTTATTGATTTACAATTCACTCCCTATGAAAACGACTAATGAAAACCTTCGTTTACGTTAGTCGTTTTCATAGGGAGTTCAGAGGAAGAGGATGGTTTTAGATAAATTGATGAAAATCAACAATTATTCGGCAAAAAGGGTTGCTTTTTGGATTATAATATTTAACTTTGCAAACGAATGAAAAAAACGAACGTTTATGCTAGTCATTTCTATCGTTTGTTCAATTTCTAGTATGAATAATCTTACATGTAAGCCTAGAATCATAGAGGTATAAAAAGCAAAGATAGTCCGTGACTTCCTAGGGTTTCCAATCAAGTGCCATGTAATGGGCTAATGCTCCGTCTGACGCAAATATACTTTTATCCGCGTTGAGCAATTTATAATAAATAGCGGTCAATTTATCGTAATACCCATCCGTTTTTGGATCTTGCGGATAATCAAGATCACAATTTGAAAGCCATTCTTGAATTAAGGATTTAGCCTTGTACTTTCCTATATCCTCACTGGACATCGCAAATTGTATAATCCATTTCCTATATATGGGGAAATACTCTTTGCTATACATGAAACTGCGGCTAGGTAGCTTGTCTAGTTCCGCTAAAACAGAATTCATTGATATGTATCCCGAACTGGGCATTAACTTATCCAAAGCCGTATATACTCGAAAAGGCTGGTCGTTATAGTCATGGCCTTCGATATCCTCAATTTCCTCGGACCAATTGATAAATGCCCCCGCTAAAGAAAGAAACGATAATACCGGATCAGACATCCTTATAGCCTCTACCAAAGTCTGGATAATCTCATTCCATGATTTTGCTAGCGCTGGCATAGGTGGTTTTATCTTCAAGATCTCATTGACTAGATCCTTGACGGGAACGGTTCCGAATCCTTGCAGAGCGGGGTCCGATAGTAATTGCTGAAAAGATCCCCGGATAAATCCGATTGAACTATTCCATGCGCCATCTCCTACCCAAAGATTACCCAGGTTATTATGCGTGATTGTCCATATTGTCCGTAGGGCGGCATACTCGGTGGTTTGTGCCGTATGCCCTTGGGTAGTAATCCAGGTGTTTAATGCTCCTAATGTATCACCACCCACTGCCTTGAGATCCTCGTATCCCTCTTCGATCGCTTTCCCTAAAGTGCTGGATGAGATGATATGCCGCCTATGTTCTCCCAATCCTACAGGTAGATCGCTTTGTACGGACGTGGTGAAAGCAGGGCGGGCACCCATGTTCTTGGGTCCCATTATTGAACCTCTGATCGTACGCGTCAGTACGCCTTTATCCCATAGCGCGCTTGTGAACGCTTCCCAATCGTCATATTCAATTACTTCATTCTTACCCAAGTCCTCGTTAACCAATTCCCACATGGCTTTGGTACCCGTGTCTTTATACTTGAATTTTTGAAGGGCGAGCATCAAGTTCCTCCTGAACTCCCGGCCGGAATACCTCTCGATTGAATAGGTCGTGCCCTCTACTTTGATTTGCCTCTGTATCACGTCGCTTAGATGGGCTTGCGCCAAGGTCTGTGGCCTGTTATCAATCCAGTTTATGCCGGCTGTCCTCTGTACGGATGGAAAGTTATTCGTACGGGATATCCTTTTGTGGGGCTTGTAGTCTCGCATAAGAGGTGTTTTAGATGTAGGTTGATAAATGATGGCAATTTATGGAAATATTTTGGATAATAGCCGTAAATATCCCGTATGTTTGCGAGTGAACATATAAAAAAATTAACGATGAAGTATTTAGATCCAAAGGCCGACCTTATCTTAAAGCGTAGATTCGCTGTAAAGTCTATTATTTTCCTTACGTTTGTGACATCACATTTTCGATTGTTGCGCCAAAAGGCGAATTTCGTGGTTTTCTATCATAAAAAAGCCGATAACTTTCATGAATATCGGCTTTTTGTATCGTATTTATCTGAATTGTTAAAACCTCCAGCCAATATTCGCTTGGAACACGCCGTTGCGGACGGTAGACTCGTCCGCCATAAGGGGGAAGTAGTTGGTTTCGCCCTCGATTTGGATGTCTTTGTATTTTAATACATCGGTTAAGCCGAAGTTGTAATTCAAGGTGAAAAAGAGACCGTTCTCGAATTGATAGCCACCACCTACGCATAAAGAGAAGTCGAAGGGGTAGAATAGCTTATCTACGTTGACGGCGACATACTCTTTCTTGTGTCCGTCTAGCTTGAATTTGTTATGTACGTTGAAGCCTAACTGAGGGCCGGCAAATATGTTCAAACCTTTATAGACGTATGCTTTCGCATAGATCGGGATGTTAATGTAATCGTTGTTGAGATTAGCGGAGATGTATTCCCCTCCATAATTATGTTTTTTCGTGGCACCTTGCATGGAGTAGTAAACACCGGCTTCCACCGCGAACATATCGTCTGGAAAAATATACTCACCGCTAACGCCAACGTTCGCACCGGAACGGGCACTGCCATCTAGCCCCATAAGTGTGGCTAAACTGAAACCTACCTTAGGCATGAAATGAAATTCCTGCGCTTGGGCTTTCATGGTAGAGAAAATGGCGATGATTGCCAATAGGAGCGTACAGATGTAGTTCTTCTTCATAAGTCGATATATATATTATATAATGTATAGAAACAGGGGTTGTTTTTAAGGTTCAAAGAACGCTAAAAACAACCCCTGTTATTTTTACTTATTATTCTCGATCCACTTGCGAGCGTTCACGAACGCCTCGATCCATGGAGTGACCTCGTCGTTCTCCTTACGGTCGGCGGGGTAATAACCGCACTGCCAAGGGAAGATCGCACGTTCGGGGTGAGGCATCATGGCTAAATGGCGGCCGTCCTTTGAGCAAACACCGGCAACGGACCAAGGAGAACCGTTCGGATTGGCGGGATAGCCATCGTAGTTGTATTTAGCGATGATGTTGTACTCCTTCTCCTCGTAGGGGAACTCGAACTTACCCTCACCATGAGCTACCCATACACCCAACTTCGTGCCGCTCAAGGAGCCGAACATTACGGAGTTGTTTTTCGGGATCTCCAAGCTAACGAAGTTAGACTCGAACTTATGGGAATCATTGTGAACCATCTTATGCTTTTTCTCGTGCTCCGGATAAACCAAGCCTAACTCGGCCATCAACTGGCAACCGTTACAGATACCCATGCTCAACGTATCTTTACGTGCGTAATAGTTGTCGATCGCTTTCTTGGCTTTCTCGTTATACAAGAAACCGCCGGCCCAGCCCTTGGCGGAACCTAATACGTCGGAGTTGGAGAAACCACCGCAGAATACGATGAAGTTTACATCCTCCAAAGTCTCACGGCCGCTAGCCAAATCCGTCATATGGACATCCTTCACGTCGAAACCAGCCAGATACAAGGCGTAAGCTGTCTCACGCTCGCATTGCGTACCCTTCTCACGGATTACTGCGGCCTTGATGCCGTTCGGAGTGCGGCGTTCCGCTGAGAGTCCGTAAGAAGAAAGCTTTCCAGTAAAGTCCTTGTGGAACTTGTACTGTACGGGCTGCATCTTATAGTTCTCGAAACGGTTTCCGGCACAAACGCTTCCGCTCTGCTTTACATCCAGTTTATAAGAAGATTCGTACCATACGTCACGCATATAGTCGATGCCGAAGTGATATTGGATGCCGTCTTTCGATACCAATACATGGCGCTCGTCGGTCGGTTTGGCGATGATGGCGAAACCTACGCCAGCTTCTTCCATCAACTTTTCGAATGCCTTCTTGTCCTTTACCTGAACCAAGATACCCGGATTCTCGGCAAACAGGATCTTCACGATATCGCTCTCGGAGATCTTATCCAAGTTGACATCCAAACCACCCTCTACGTTGGCGAAGCACATCTCTAACAGGGCGGTGATCATACCTCCCGCTGAGATATCGTGTCCGGCAAGGATGAGTCTCTTATCGATCGCGTCTTGTACGGCGTTGAAAGCGTCACGGAAGTATTCCGGATCTTTCACGGTAGGAACCTCGTTACCCAGCTTGTTCAAGGCTTGGGCGAAGGCGGAACCACCCAACTTCAAGGTATCGAAAGAGAAGTCTATATAATAAATGTATGTATTCTTGTCTTGAGCTACTACCGGAGAGACGATTTTCTTGATATCGCTAACCTCCGCGCCTGCGGAGATAATCACCGTACCCGGGGCGATCACCTTATCGTCGCCGTACTTCTGCGTCATGGATAGGGAGTCCTTTCCTGTCGGGATATTGATGCCCAAGCTGCAAGCGAAATCGGAAGCGGCTTGTACGGCTGTGTACAGACGGGCGTCCTCACCTTCGTTACGGCACGGCCACATCCAGTTGGCACTTAAGGATACGCTCTCCAACTTATCTGTCAGCGGAGCGAATACGATATTGGTCAATGACTCGGCGATTGCCATAACGGAACCGGCGGCCGGATCAACCATGGCTACCTGGGGAGCGTGACCGATAGAAGTTGCGATACCAGCTTTCCCGCGGTAATCCAACGCTACGGCACCTAAGTCGCTCAACGGCAATTGTAATTCACCTTGACATTGCTGGCGGGCAATCTTACCGGTTACGGAACGGTCTACTTTGTTTGTTAACCAATCCTTGCAGGCTACGGCCTCCAATTGAAGTACGTTCTCCAAATAATGGTGAAGTTCGGATTCTTTGTAAACAACCGGTTGATAAGATTCAGTGACCGTATGGTCTGTCATAACCGTTCTAGGCGGTTTACCGAACATATATTCCAGCTTGATATCGATAGGTTTTACGCCGTCCGCTTGTTCGAAGACAAACTTCATGTCGTTAGTAGTCTCGCCTACCACATACATCGGGGCACGTTCACGATCCGCGATACGTTTTACACGGGCTACATCTTCTTCTTTCATCAATAAGCCCATGCGCTCTTGGCTCTCGTTTCCTACGATCTCCTTCGCTGAGAGAGTCGGGTCGCCAATCGGCAATTTGCTCATATCGATGTGTCCGCCGGTAGCCTCAACCAACTCAGACAAACAGTTGAGGTGTCCACCCGCACCATGGTCATGGATAGAGACGATCGGGTTCTCGTCAGACTCGGCGATCGCACGGATCACGTTAGCCGCACGTTTCTGCATTTCTGGGTTGGCACGCTGTACGGCGTTCAACTCGATACCGCTTGTATATTGTCCCGTGTTTACGGAAGATACGGCTCCACCACCCATACCGATACGGTAGTTATCGCCACCGATCACAACCACTTTTTCGCCCGGTTCCGGATCGCCCTTCAAGGCATCACGCATATTTGCGAAACCTACACCGCCGGCAAGCATGATTACTTTGTCGTAAGCGTATTTCTTATCGTTCTCCGTGTGCTCGAAAGTCAATAAAGAACCACAGATAAGCGGCTGGCCGAAATGGTTACCGAATGTAGAGGCACCATTGGAAGCCTTGATCAAGATCTGCTCCGGAGTCTGGTATAACCAAGGGCGGGGGTCTAGGATCTTCTCCCATTCGCGAGCGCCTTCCGTACGAGGGTAAGAGGTCATATAGACCGCTGTTCCCGCTATCGGCAAGGATGCCTTACCACCGCCCAGACGGTCACGGATCTCACCACCTGTTCCGGTAGCGGCACCGTTGAACGGTTCAACGGTTGTCGGGAAGTTATGCGTCTCGGCTTTCAAGGAGATAACCGTCTTGATATCTTTTACGGCGAAGAAATCAGGTTTGTCACCGGATAGGGGAGCGAATTGCTCTACCGTCGGGCCTTCATTGAACGCTACGTTATCTTTATAAGCGGAAACCAATTTATTAGGGTTCTCGGCGGAAGTCTTCTTGATCAAGTTGAACAAGGAGCTTTCTTTTTCCTCGCCGTCGATGATGAATACACCTCCGAATATTTTATGGCGGCAGTGTTCCGAGTTTACTTGAGAGAAACCGAACACCTCGCTATCGGTCAACTTACGTCCCAACTTCTGGCTTACCTCGTTCAAGTAAGCGATCTCCTCTTGGCTTAGTGCCAAGCCCTCTTGTTGGTTGTACACTTCCAAATCCTCAATATAGACAATAGGATCTGGTTTTTTACTGATCGTGAAGATCTCCTGATTCAAGCCATTGTAGATACGTTGTAACATCGGATCGTGATCCGCGTCGCCAGAAGAAACAGGAAAATATTCCTCAATACGGGAAATACCGGTCAGGCCCATGTTCTGGGTAATTTCAACGGCGTTCGTACTCCACGGGGTAATCATTTCCCGGCGTGGCCCTACGTACCAGCCTTCCAATGTTTCTGATTGAACAGGAGTTGCCTCGCTAAACAACCAAACCAGTTTTTGAGTGTCTTCAGGAGAGAAAGCGTGCGCGGCCTCTACAGCCAGCACCGTCTTTGTTGAAGATTGAAAGAATAGAATCATATCGTTGATTTATTAGTATTTATCACGAAATAACGAATAAGCCTCTTTTAGAGAGTGCAAAGATAATGATTTCCCGTGAATTATTATGTCAATACGTTTTAAAAGAAAAGAGGGCGGAACCTCCCGGTCTCGCCCTCTCATGTCCCCTGCATAGTGAAAAAATAAGAGTGTGTCTATGTTTACCAGCCTGCGTTCTGTTGTGCGGCTAGTGTGGGGTTACGTAATAAGTCGTTTTGCGGGATCGGCCAAATGAAACGTTTGTCCGTGTATGGAATGAACGCCTTGTTACTGCCGAACCACTCGGATTTCACCTCACCACCTACCACGAAGGCACCTTGCCCTTTCGTGTTGTTGTACTCTATCTTAGCGGGGATACCTCCGGAAGGACAGAGGTCGTCCGCTGCTAAACGGTGAATGTCTTCCCAACGACGTCCCTCTCCGTGGAACTCGATACGTCGTTCCCAAAGGATCGCTTCCGTCAAGGCCTTCGTGTCGGCGAAGTCATTTGCCTTATACGTTTGGCTGGCAGGATCCGCCAAGGAGCGATCGCGTACTTCATTCAGTTTCTTCAAGGCCAAGTCCTTGTCTCCTTGACGTGCGGCAGCCTCAGCCTCATTCAGCAATACCTCCGCATAACGAATGATCGGGGCATATTCCTCACGTGTAGTCGGATTCTGATACTTGTCGCAGAAATAGTATTGGTCAGACTCCCGATAGAGTAATAGATTGCGTCGTTTGTCATCACCTCTCCAAAACTTGGAATTGTAAAGAATCGGAGAAGACGGACACATCGCACGCCCACCGTCGCGTGCCGACATCATGGAAGACATCGCGCCGTTCACGCTGGCATTGTCATCCGAGCTATTGGCGATCGAGAAGATAGACTCCATGTTATTTGAATAGGCGGTAAATGGAGTGGCGGGATCCGACTCCAGTTTGAAGCGACTATTTTCCAGCTTCTTCGCATCTTCGATTACGCCTGCCCAATCACGCATGTGCAGGTGTACGCGGCTTTTCAGTGCGATAGCCGCGCCTTTGCTCGCACGGGCGATCTTGTTGACTTCGATCACATCTGGAAGCAGGCTCTCCGCTTCGTCGAGGTCTTTCAATATCTGCGCATATGTATCTTTTACGGAAGAACGTCCGATTTGCAATTGGGTTTCCACTTGCGCAGGGTCGCTTACCGCGTTCAGATAGATTGGCATACCATAATTATTGTTGCCCTCCACGTTGTAAGGTAGCGCGAAATGGATCATCAAGTTGTGATACGTCAGCGCACGCAAGAACAGTAACTCTCCTTTGTACTGGTTTCCTAATTCTTGGGAGATTATTCCGTTGGCAACAGCTCCCTCGATGCCGTCCCTTACGATGTTGTAGCGGTTGATCGCCTCGAACGAGGTCTCCCACATCGCCACGTTATTGGCGGTAGACACGTTGTAGGTCGCGGAATAAGTATAATCATAGAACACGGCGGTCAGGTTCATATCCTCCCCGCGCATCTCGCCTTGTAAAATACTGGCAGCCCCAAAAGGGTAACCACGTGTACGGCCATTGCCTGTGTTGATATACAGACCGCACTGCGCGGCATCATAAGCACCGATTACGGATAGCTCACAACGATCAGGCGTGCTGTAAGCTGTCAAATCCGAGAACTTGTCGATAGGTTGCAGATCCACCACATCACTTTCGCAGGCGGTGAATAGCGGTAGCGAGAAAAGGGCTGTGCCCAACGCTACGGTTAAAATCTTTTTATATATTTTATTCGATATCATAGTTGTATTGTTTTCAACAGTTGTTATTTATACGAATTTCTCGAAGTGATTAGAATGTAACGTTAGCACCGAACGTGAACGAGCGTTGTTGTGGCATACCATTCCAATCCACACCATTACGAGACTGTGTCTCCGGATCTAAACCGCTATAGCCGGTGATCGTGAATAAGTTCTGTCCTTGCAGATAGAGGCGGATCTTAGACATACCCAATTTGGACACGATCGTCTTCGGGATCGTGTAGCCTAAGGTTAGTGTAGCCAGTTTCAGGTAGCTGGCGTTCTCCACGAAGTGAGAATCACTAAACCCGTCATTGAAAAGCGCGGCCCCGTCACCGTAACCGATCTTCGGGGTCATACCATCACCCGGTTGCTCGGGAGATACCCAACGACCTAAGAGCTCCGTTCCGTTGTTTGCGAAATCCATGTTCAGCAATGAACTTTGACGTGATGCGTTCATCAGCTTGTTGCCACCGGAGAAACGGAAAAATACATTCAAGTCGAAATCTCTGAAAGTAACCGTGTTGTTCCATCCTCCGTACCAAGTCGGCATGGATTTACCCAATATCTTACGATCGTCGTTGGTCAATGACGATGGTTTGGATACATCTTCGGGGTTGGAAGGATCGTATTCGGCATAATCGTATGCTCCGAAAGTATCGAACTGTACCAAAGAGCCGTCCGCCTTTCTCCAAATCGGATTACCGTTGGCGGCATTCACGCCGTAATAATCATAACCGTAAAGTGATTGGTAAGATTCACCTTCCCGAATGATCGTATAGTTGTCGATGATATCCGTTCCACCATACAGCTCTTTCACCGTGTTCTTCACGGTAGAGAAGTTGATGTCCGAATGCCAATTCCAGTCCTTCGTGTTGATAATCGTACCCCCTACTGTCAACTCGAAACCGGAGTTCTTGATCTTTCCGATATTGTCATAGTAGTAGTTGTTGGGGATACCCATCGTCGGAGGAGTCGGTACTCGCAATACTAAGTCTTTGGAGTTCTTCTGCCAATAAGCGATCTCGAAAGTCATACGGTTATTGAAGAGCGCGCCATCCAAACCGATATCGAAAGTCTCGGTTGTTTCCCATTTCAAGTTATTGTTACCCATTACGTTCCAAGCGATACCTGCCATCGGTCCTACCAATTTGGCTCCATACGTTCCTAAGTAGGGATAATCGCTGCCTAAAGCAGAGTTACCGATTGTCGCGTAGCTGGCACGCAAGCGGAGGTCGTTGAACCATTCGTTGACAGGCGCTTCTGTCCAGAATTTCTCGCGAGACAAGCGCCAAGCGGCGGAAGCCCCCCAGAATGTACCCCAGCGAGTATCCTTCGGCAATTTAGAGAGACCATCGTAACGAATGGAAGCACCGATATAATACTTGCTATCATAATTATAGTTCGCACGGAACATATAAGAAGCCAAGCCATTCTCCGATTTCCATCCACCTACGTCCTTCTGTCCGAACGTATTGCTGATGATATGCTCGGAAAAGAACGGATCGGACAACTCATAGACACTTCCGTCCATATATTCTGTCTCGCTGTGTGTATATTCTTGTACAGCCGTAGCGGTCAGATTATGTACCGAGTTAAACGTGCGTGTGAAGTTCAATACGTTCTGCCAGTTCCAAGTGGCGTATGTGGAGTTTACCTCCTCGATTAAACCGCCATATCCGTATCCATCACCGGATTCTGTATCCCAATACATATAGTCGCGTACGTTAGCGATGTCCAGGCCAGCTTGTGTCTTAAACGTAAGACCATCCATAAAGGTGATCTCACCCCAGCCACCTCCGATTACACGGGTGTTCGTCGTACGATTCACGTTGTTGTCTAATGCCCATACGATGTTCTGCACACCGTTATCGATATAACTCAAGTTGCCACCACGTCCCAAGGCTTTGCGGTTTTCCGCATCGATATTGTAGCCGGTAGGATCGTCTGGGTTGTACACATCCACGTTCGGCAACATACGGGTTCCGGCGAAACCTACACCGCCTAAGGAGTTTTCTCCATTCATGACACCATTCATGATCGTGCGCGTCATTTGTCCGTTCAATCCGATTCGGAACCATTTCGTAGCCTGCTGCGTCAAGTCTGCTTTCAAGCTCAGGCGGTTCAAGTCGTTGGCACGTACGATACCTTCCTGCTCCGTGAAACCGAGCGATACGTAATATTGGCTCTTATCGGTACCGCCGCTGGCAGACAAACTGTGATTGTGCTGGAAGCCCGTACGGAAGATATAGTCGTTCCAGTTGGTATCCGGGCCGTTCGGGTCGTATACGGCTTGTCCCTTCATACCCCAGTTCTCGTATTTCTCGTTAGCGATAGTGACGAAATCCTTCGCTCCTAACAGGTCATGCAATTTAGCCGGGCTGGCCGCTGTGATATAACCATCGTAGTTTACGCTGGTGCGTCCCTTGGAGCCCTTTTTCGTTGTGATCAAGATAACGCCGTTTGCCGCACGGGAACCATAAATAGCCGTAGCGGCACCGTCTTTTAAGATCTCGATCGACTCGATATCGTTCGGATTGATATCCGACATGGCGTTATATTCAGCATACAACATACCCATACCGGTGGATCCGGAACTGTTGTCTCCTACCGCCAATGGCATACCATCGATGATGAATAAAGGTTGTGAGCTTGCGGAGATGGTGCTCATACCACGTACTTTAAACTGAGGGCCGGAACCCAACACGCCGCTGGGTGTCGTTACTTGTACACCGGCGGCACGGCCTGCTAATTGGGTATCAAATGAAGGTGCCGCTAAGTTAGCTAGGTCTTCACCCCCAACTTTCGAGATGGCGCTTGTTACATCCTTTTTTCTTTGTGTACCATAGCCAACTACTACAATTTCATCCAGATTCTGCGAGTCTGATTCCATGCTAACTTTAATAATCGGTTTTACTGTTACTTCTACAGATTTCATACCGATGTAAGAGATGATTAGCTTTTGGGCATTGGAAGGAACATCTAGTGTGAACGCTCCATTGTAATCGGTTACCGTGCCGATAGTAGTTCCTGCTACTACGATAGAGGCTCCGATGATAGGTCCATCGTCTTCCGCCGAGATAACCGTACCGGTCACCTTCGTGGTCTGAGCTGTTGCGAACGCTATACTTGCAAACAAGCATAGTAAAAGATAAGTCAACCTTTTCATAGATACATACTTTTTTGTTTAATTTGTTAATAAATAGATCGTTATAATCAATTTCTGCCATTTAGTAGATCGACGTAGTTTCCGGAGAACTTCATGAGAGCAAGGTGTTTTTGGTGTTACTTTTTAGCATTGATGCGGGATTGAGTTAAAAACAATTTGTATATTAATGCCATATATTAGTATTATAATGCACTAATTTAACACATATCCCAAGGCAAGCAATATTTGTAAATTGCTACATAAACTCATTTTTACCACTAATATGCTTGTTTATTGCAAATATATCTTTACATTTGCAACATAAAGATCAAAACAAAGCACTTAATGTAAATAATACAATCAGATACAGTAGGTGTTTATATAGACTGTATACTTTATAATTTATTAAGATATTTGTAATAATTAATAAATACCAAGAGATGGATTGATTTAGTTCTCCGGAAACTAAGTTCTTTCATGAATACTATCTAATGTATTTAAATAAAAAAGAGTATCTAACTAAAGATACTCTTTAAATATGTGTGAATAAAGTGAACTATTCTAACTCCTATAGGCTTTTCGGAGGATATAATGCGTCCCACCACTCCGGTTGATCTTTCAACCACTTAGCGAACCATGCGTAAATCGTGTTATTCCACAAGATACGTTTGTCGTAATCCAGTATATGGTGGTTCTCTCCTTCTACCTGAACAAACGCTGTAGGCTTACCCAATAATTTTAATGCGGTAAACATCTGGATGCTCTCTCCAATCGGAACATTCGTGTCTGCGGTTCCATGTAAGAACAAGATCGGGGTATTGATCTTGTCTGCGTTAAATAGCGGACTTTGTAAAGTGTACATATCCCGGGCATTCCATGGATAACTGTTAGCGCTAGCCAACGAGCTGTATGAATATCCCCAGTAACCTTCTCCCCAATAGCTGGTGATGTCGCTGATTCCCGCATGAGACATGGCCGCCGCGAATATATCTGTTTTTGTTTGTAGGTATTGAGTCATGAAACCTCCGTATGAAGCCCCCATGCAACCGATTTTCTTCGTGTTGACAAAAGGATGCTCCTCACAGAACTTTTTCGTGCCTTCGATGATCTCGTCAGCGGTAAGTTTACCCCAAGCGTTGACATGGCGTGCGGAGAACTCTTGGCCGAATCCAGTCGCTCCACTGGGCTGTATGATGTAGACGATGTACCCTAAGCCGGCATATACATGCGAAGGATAACGGCTTTCCATCACCCGGGCCGTAGGAGTTGTTCCTCCGTAATAATTCACGATCATCGGATATTTCTTGGTTGCGTCAAAATGAGGAGGGAGATAGAAGCGGCCGTAAATCGTATCCCCTTGGGCGGAAACGAAATTCCAATCTTGCACTTCTCCTAAAGTGACGTCTCTCAAGATCTCTTTGGAGAGATCGATCAAGCAGGAAGAGGCGTCGTTTTTCAAGTTATAGGTATAAAGCCTTTGGGAATTGGAAGCGCTTAATCCGAAATAAACCATTTCGAAAGCTTGATTGGCGATGGAGTAATCGGAGATGACATCTTCCTTGGCTTGAAGTTGCTTAATCTTTCCGTTGGACGGGTTTAGACTATACATGCGAACACGGTCCTTATCTTTCGCCGTGATATAGATTTGTTTATCGAGGGCGTTCCACTCGTAGGAATCGACAGAGGGGTCAAAATCTTTCGTAAGCGGCTTTATACTTTTATCTGCTATATTGTATAGGAATAATTGCCCGTCGCTCGTATTCGATGTCTGTCCTTCTTTGATCTTTAATCCGATACCATCGAAAGCCTCTCCAGACGCGTCAACTAGTAATTGGGTGGCATCCGGGGAGAAAACGGCACGGCTTACGAATTTCTCACCTTTTATAAGGGTATCCACATGCATGGTTCGTAGATCCATCTTATATATATATGTACGTGAGAAAGGGCGCTCCGTTAAATTCGGTTCCCTGCGACTGAATAGCAGATAGTGGCCGTCTTGAGATACATCGTTGATGTAAGTAGAAGTATGTCCATAAGTGAGCCGTTGGAACAATCCGGTTCGCAGGTCATATTTATGGATAAACATACGGTTTCTCCATCCCGGTTGGCGATCATCCGGCACCAGTATCTCTTGGATCTCTTTTCGTTCTTGCGGTCCTTTCTCCCGTATGGAGAATAATAGATAGTCTTCGGTAGGCCCGAAGCTGAAAGAACCTTCAGGCAATTGGCTGGAAAGGATGTTCTCCTTTTTACTGGTAGGGTCTAAGGTCACCAATTCCGTGCCTTTCATCCCTTTCCGGGTGTAATAGGCCAGATTGCTTTTAGGCATCCAGCGTAAGCTCTGTCCGTTCTCAACTAATACGGAACCGGTAGCCTTGTCTAGTATCTGGGTAAATGAGGACTGCTTTCCGCCGGGATAGGTTTCTTGATAGGAGACGATAATGAATTTTCCATTCGGGGACAGGCTGGCGGATTGGATGCGTTTACCATCAAATACATCACTTAATGTATAACGTTTCTCCGGATTGACGGTCGCGGTTACCACCGCGTCTTTTTCCGGGTTGAATGAGGCTTTTAAGGCATTCTCTTTGTGGCTCTCAGATAAATATTTAATTACGATTTCATAGCGTCGCGGCTCCAAGGTCAACGAGGCTTCTCCTTGGGTTAGTTTTGTGAGTTGTCCATCCACGTAGACTTCTGAAATCTCAGGGCCATTGATCCTTAAGGTGCCTTTTGTATAGCGGTCACTATTCAGGTAGAAGGAAACCAAATGTAGTGCGTAGGAAGAGGCCGAGGTTGGCAAGGTCAGCTCTCCGGAAGACGCTGCGTCAAGGGTTTGTCCGCTTTGGGAAAGGTTGCAGAAAGGAACGGTCGTGTTCAATAGTTCCTTGTCAGAGAATCTCTTACTGTTTACATCCAGGCTATCTGCCAAGAAGGGTTTCTTCACCTCGTAAGGGCCGGCGTAATTGTAATGTCGCACGACAACCTCATCCGCCCATAGTGAGCAACAGGAGCATAGGGCTGAAAGAATTAAGATGTTTTTGTTTATCATGATATTTGTTATTTAGTATAAGATAAGAAAGCGAGATGGCGGGTATCTCTCAGCCATCTCGCTGTATCATTATCTTATAAGATTTCTATTTCATCTACGAACAAGAATGCGGGACTTCCGGCGCCACCGTGCCATTTTGGTAGTTTGCTGCTGTTGATGATAACCTCGACATAGCGGGCCTTTACCGGGGCGAAGGATATCTCTTGGGGATATAAACCGTCCTTGTCGTTTTGGGTTAGTTCCGGGATTTTCTTGGAAGCTACTTCCTTGAAATTCTTGCCATCGTCGGATACCTTTACGGTTACGGCGGAGGCTCCCATGATCCAATCGCCTTTTACCACATTCGTATTGAAAGATACCTTTTGGATTTCGGTTGGTTCCTTTAGATCGATCGTGGCGTCAAGGTCTTTTCCTTGGAAACCCAGCCAATGGCCGGTCTTGTAATTGCTTCCTCCACGTAAGCCGTCTACCAATACCTGTGCCCCGTTGAAAACGTATCCTTTGCTGGGTTGCTCTTTCAAGGTGATGGGCTTCATCGTCGCTTTATTGAAGAAGATATCTTCTGAGAAGATGCGGCTCGTACCGTTCGGACGGACAACGATCGCCTTGAATTCGCAATCTTGGTTGATCTGTACCGGGCCTTCATACTTGATGCTGGCGATCGTAGGATCGCTACCGTCTACCGTATAATAGATATCTCCTTCACCCAACTTCGTCAAGGCTATGTCGAGTGTTCCGTTCTCCGTATTGGTGGTCAGGGAGGCGTTAATATCGAAGATATGCTTTCCGTAATTATATCCCAAGCGATCGTAAAGTTGTGTCATGCGGGCCACACGGGGCAGGAACGTCTGATAATCTTTCTTGGACGGATCGCTCCACTGGATATCGGCTACGGCGTCGATACGGGGCATGATCATGTATTCTACCTGTGAGAAGGTCGGGATATATTCCGTCCAGAGGTTGGCTTGCGCCCCGATCACGTACTTCTGGTCTTCAGGAGAGATACCGGCTGTCGGCTCAAAAGAATATACTTTCTCTAACGGCAAGTAACCACCGATAGCATCGGGCTCAAGATCCGTATCCGCTGATTGATAGTAATCCAGATATACATATGTATTCGGTGTCATGACTACGTTATGCTTTTGCTTGGCGGCCTCGATACCTCCATCCATGCCTCTCCAGCTCATTACCGTGGCATTCGGGGCCAAGCCTCCTTCTAGGATCTCGTCCCAGCCGATGATATGGCGTCCTTTGCTCTCCACGAATTTCTCCATGCGGGAGATCACGTAGCTTTGCAAATATTCCTCGGCGGAATGCTTCTTATCTCCCTTGATACCTTCCGCCTTGATGCGAGCTTGGCATTTCGGGCATTTCTCCCAACGTACCTTCGGGCACTCATCACCACCTACATGGATATATTCGGACGGGAAAAGATCGATGACCTCGCTCAATACGTCTTCTAGGAATTGCATGGATTTCTCGTTTCCGGCGCAGATCACGTCGTCGGCTACTCCCCATTGGCCCCATACGTCATAAGGGTCCCCGGTGCATCCCAGTTCCGGGTAAGTAGCCAAGGCTGCCAATTGATGTCCCGGCATATCGATTTCCGGGATGATCGTGATATGGCGTTCGGCGGCATAGTCGATGACATCGCGAATCTGGTCTTGTGTATAGAAGCCCCCGTATTCTTTTCCGTCATATGTTCCGGAGTTATGGCCGATCACGGTTTCCTTGCGTTTAGATCCGATCTGTGTCAATTCTGGATATTTCTTGATCTCGATACGCCAACCTTGGTCATCGGACAGATGCCAGTGGAACGTATTTTGGTTGTGCAAGGCAAGGATATCGAGATACGTCTTTACCGAATCCACGGGGAAGAAATGGCGGCTGACATCCAGCATCATGCCTCTATAGGCAAAACGGGGATAGTCGTTGATGGTAGCTGCCGGTAATTCTACGTTCATCCCTTGGGCCGTGGCCGGGATCGATTTACGTAATGTCTGGATACCATAAAATACGCCGGCATCCGTACTTCCGGCGATCCGTATCCCGTTATCGCTAACGGTCAGTTGATATCCTTCCGGATTCTGGATGCTTTGGTCGATAACGAGGCTGATCCCCTTACCGGGCTGGCCGGTAGCGGTTGCTAATTCATAGCCCGTGATTTCCTTGATATAAGAAGCGAGGAACTCGGCGTTCTTCTTCATCTTATCATTGCCCTCCGGATAAAATATCTTCGTGGATGGACTTAGGACGAAAGGATTTCCGTTCGTCAATGTTACTTCTTGTGGCAAAGGCACTACTCCGTAATCTCCTTTTACGGCCTTACCACCGGAGCAAGCGATCATTCCCGTACAAAATGTCAGGACGAGCGCTAGTTTGCTTAGGCTGTTCATGTGTTTAGAGTTTAGAATGTAAAACAATAATTGATTGCAAAGTTATAGGAAACAAAGGTAATGAGAATAATCTTACTATGTGTTTACTTTTTGGGAAAAACTGGTAATGTATGAAAATGAAAGACGATACATCTTATTGCTGTCACATCATACATCTTGTTGTTGTAAGATGATACATATTATAGGAAGAAGATGTATCATCTTACATAGAAATGATATTGTGTCGCACTAGAGAAAGATTTTGATCTTGATTTATTTTGTTCTTTAGATATATTAGTCTATCTTGTAGCCGAAAATATTACTGATATTATGAATACAATCCACCTTATAGAATCAAGGAAAGGTAATCTTTATCTTTTTTCTTATAGAGGAAGAAGTCTTTCGTTTGTTCATCCGAAAATGTCGCATATAATACGTCAGATGTTTAAAGACGAGTATAAGACCGGTAAATCTCGAAAATATTATGAGAGAAAAGTTGCTTATTTAAAAAAACATGGACTATTCAATAATGAAACCTTTGAACATAAAATAGTGAAGTTTGATAGATCTCAAGTAAGAGATAGTTTAATTCACGTAGGCCAGATAATTTTTGAGGTGACGAACTCATGTAATTTGAAATGTAAATATTGTTGTTTTAATGATCTTTACGAAGAATCTTCCTTAATAAACAAACAAGGTAAACTGGGATTTGAGACGGCAAAAAAACTGTTAGACTATTTGATGGAACTATGGGGGGATACTTTGTGTTCAAAAGAAGTAGATATAGCTTTCTATGGTGGGGAACCATTGCTTAATTATTCCTTTATAAAAAAAGTGTTGAATTATACGGAACATCTGAAATCAGATAGATTGCGTTTTACTTATTCCATGACCACTAATGGATTGTTACTAGACAAATATCTTGATGATTTAGTGAATAAAAACTTTAAAATTCTTGTGAGTCTAGACGGTGATTTTGATGCTTCAGTATATAGAGTGGGTGAGGATGGAAGAGATTTGTATGATAAAATAATCAATAATTTGGACTTATACAAGAATAAATATCCGTTACATTTTGAACGAAATGTAGATTTTAATGTTGTTATCCATCGAAAGAATGATATACAGCCTGTGTTTTCTTTTATTAAGAAAAAGTATGGAAAAGCACCTCGATTTAGCCCATTGAGTACAAGAAATGTAAAGGAATCACAGAAAGAGACGTTTAAAACGATGTATAGAAAAATGCCCGATGATTTGATAGTAGGTAATGACTTGGATGCGATAACTGAAGATTTGCATCCTTATACATCGGGGTTTATGGAAATGGTCAAATTTGCTAATGCTCTTTTAGGTATTCAGTATCAGACATATAATGATCTTTTTGTGAACACAGGTTTAAATGATATAGTATATACACCTAGTGGTACATGTTGGCCTTTCAGTAGAAAATTTTTTTTAAGTACAAATGGTGATATTTTAGCTTGTGAGAAGATTAGTCACCGAAATGTATTAGGAAATGTTGATAACAATTCCGTAAATATAGATTATATAAATATTGCAGATATATACAATGAAAAAATATACTCGTCTTTTTCTGACTGCAAAAAATGTTATAGATTGCCTTATTGCCCTGTTTGTTTTTTTGACTCTTTATTAGGTGATAGGAGTTGCCTTGCATTTGAGGATGAAAATAAATTCACGGAGAATTTGAAGCGTAAGATCGATTATTTGGAGTTAAATCCGATTCAAGTTAATGAAATACTTAAAATAAAGGTACAATGAGGAACATGAGATCTAAATATATATGGTTCTATGTGGAACCATATGTTTACGTTGAGGTTAATAAGTGGGAGTGTTTGTTGGTAAACACTTTGGATAAACAATTTATATATAGCAAAGATCAACAAGTTTTGTCCTTTTTGAGAGATTTCATGAGTCCTTTAAATGCTGGTGTATCTAGTGTTGACCCTAATCTGTTTAGTCTTGTTGAGTTTAAGCGTTTTATAGGAGAGGTGAGGCATAAGTTTATAGGGGATCTTGTTGTGACAGATACTTTAGATTCTAAACCTATACAGATAACTTCTAATGCGAAAATCATGCATGATGTGAGAGAGGGGAAATATGCATCTTTTGATGATCCTCTAAATTATTTGCATGAAATTACAATACATACAAATAGTTCATGTTCTTCTAGTTGCGAATCTTGTGTGAACTATTTTAAGCAGTTTGATTGTTGTACAAAGAACAGGAATGTAATTAGAAATGAAGCTTTGTCTGTTATAACAAAAATACTAAAAGAATTAGACTTCGCTCGAAAAAGAATTAGGATAAATCTTGTCGTAACAGATGAAATATATGCAAAATCGGACGAGCTAATTGATATTCTGAATAAATATGATAATGATTTTTATTTGGTTGTTAATTATAATAATATACGGAAACTGACATCTCGGTTATGCTCTTTTTTTCAAAATAGAATATCGGTTATAATAGCTGGCGTTCAAATATCTGAAATAGATTTCTCTATATTGAAAGATTTGGATTTGACTTTTTTTGTTGAGAATGAAGTGGAGTTGGAAAATGTCTGTTCTTTTATAAATAGCGAGTTAAGTAATTGTCGCTATGTTATAAGACCAATATTTAATGGAAAGAATATGCCTTTTTTTAAGAAATATGTATTCTTGAAAAAGAAAGAGGTTTTAAATAGTATTGATTCTATGCAGGATATACATAGAAATGAACTGTTGAATACGTTGTTTTTTGGGAAATTATTGGTTTTTTCAGATGGTTCTATATATAATAATGTTCATTTTAAAAAAATGGGTAATATAAAAGAATATGATTTGTCTTATTTTGTGCATAAGTCTCTGGTGAATCCAAACTCATCTTGGTTTTATACAAGAAACAGAGCTCCTTGTTCTAAATGTGTATATAAATATATTTGTCCTCCACCGTCAAATTATGAGCTATTTATGAATCAATTGGCATTATGCGATAAATCCTGTGTTTTGAATTGTTAATTAAAAAAAGTAATGGGTATGAAAGATCTAAGATTGGGGAAACTTGCAAGATTTGAGAAAATGAGAAAGGAAGAACTTGTTAAGCTACAAGGTGGTATTTCTCCTAGAGGATGTAGTTGTAGTTGTTCTGGTGTTGGCCAGAATGATAATACGAGAAAGGCATGGCAATCTACGTCTAGTGAACAGTTAAATTGATTATTAATCGCTCCACTTCTTTTTAGAAGTGGAGCAAAAAATGTATTTATGTCTAAATTTTGGATTTTCTTTAATTGCTCATTGTTTTTCTTTTCTTGCCATTTTGGATCGGAGAAATTTTCAGAGTATAATTTGCCGATAATAAATATGCCGGGTTCCTCTATTTGTGAGAGAATAGAGCTGCGGTCGATTTCGGATGTCTCTTATGTGAAATTGGATACTGATTCCTCTTATCTTGTTATAGGTAACCCTTCTTGTGTGACGGATAGTTTTTTTATTTTTAAAAACTACAAGAACAAAAATATTATGTGTTTTGATTGTACAGGCAAGAAGCGGTTCTTAATAAACCGAAGAGGGAGTGCCCCGGAAGAATATATGGGCATTGGGCGTTTGGCTTATGATGAAAAAGAGGAGGAACTTTTTTGCGAGGCCGTAGGAACAGGTAGAATTAATGTGTATAAGCCGGATGGAACTTTTGTGAGATCATTGGATCTGGTAGCAGGATATTTGGCAGAGATGTATAATTATAACGATAGTTTACTTTTATGTCATGCTCGTGACGAGGAAGAAAAGAGTTCCTTTTTGTATTTACTTCATAAGACGATTCCTCACAGAATCTACGGATTGGATTCAATATCAGGTGATAGATATCGAAGTTTGTCAATCACAAAACAAAACGGTTCATTTATGAAAGGGGGAACAGCTCCGTTGCGAACTATTATTCATAGAAATGATCGATGGATATATTCAGAACCTTCTCATGATACGATTTATGAGTTAAGTGAGACTTTGCGTTTACGTCCATTTCTGGCATATTCTCCACAAATAAGAAAGAAAGAGATACCTTGTTTGATACGTTATAATCAAGAGACCGAAAATGATATATTGATATCTCTCATAGAGATGATATATGATGTTGATAAAGATAAAGGATTCCCAGAGAAGGATTATATATATGATAGGGAAGCCGGGAAAATGAAATGGGTCTCTATTATTAATGAGGATTTTCCTAGCGATCCTGATTTTAACATTTCTTCCTCTGTGTACTATTATTCTGCGGATAACTTGAGAGAGGCATTGGAGAAGGGAGAATTGGGAGGGAGGCTTAGAGAATTAGCACTGGAACTCGATGAGGAAGATAATGGAATTTTACTTTTAATGCGTTTTAGGGAATAAAATGAATATCACTGTATATGGACAATAAAGTTTTTCCGATAATAAGCATTTACCTTTTTTACTGTGGAACAGCACATATAAGCGTCGTGGCAATAAATGATCGCTTGTTCTTCCCGGACGGCTTCCTCCAGCATTCGTATTTTCTCGTTATAAGAAGTGATCGGATAGGTGTCGTAAGCGGATATCCATTCCGGGGATACGCTGGCTACTAAAGGAATCACGTCCCCGGCAAAAACAAATGTTCGTTCAGTAGCTTGGATATAAGGAACGATTTGTCCCGGCGTGTGTCCGTCGTAGATACGAAGTTCTATTTGAGGACAGAGCGGTGTGTCTTTGTCTATTAGCTTTAATAAGCCTGCGTCTGCGACGGCTTGCATATTCTCGATGAAATAGGAATCTCTCTCCAAGGCGTTCGGATGAAGGAAATTCTCCCATTGCTTGCGGCTAACCCAGTGGTTCGCGTTTGGGAATGAGAGAAATAAATGTCCGGTAGATTCATCCTTTTGCGTGGTATAACCGCAATGATCGAAATGGAGATGGGTGAGGACAACATCCGTGATTTCCTCCGGTTGAATTCCCCGGTTTCGTAGTTCCGTGCCGAGGTCTACCAAGTTGAAGAAGCGGTAATAACTTAGTTGTTTTAAGTGTTTATTTCCCGCTCCGTTATCTACTAGGACGATGCGTCCGTCATCTGTTTTTATGACAAGGCTACGCATGGCTAGCACGCAACCATTTGTCTCGTCGCTCGGATAGCGACGGCTCCAAGCGCTTTTAGGAATGGCCCCGAACATGGCGCCTCCGTCGGCGTAGAAGTAGCCGGTATCTATTGTCTGTATAGTCATAGTTGTATGATTCATATGTCAGTTCAAAAGTAAAGAAAAATGAGGTGGAAATGTTTAAGGTCATTCATTTTATTCAAAAGAGGGACAGAAATGGATAAAAGTAGGATATCTCTTATATATAATAATGTATAGGAAATATAAGAATATTGAAGAGGAAAACGACTAGTCTAAACGATCGTTTAGATCTTGCGTTTTTTAAGCGGTTTGAAAAGTAGTCAACAATAGATTTAATTTTTTTACGGGCAATAAGCTATACAATTGATAGGAAAGCGGATAGGAAACAAAAAAATAACACATAAAGGTTGCTGGAATTGAATAAATATGTACCTTTACAAACGACTAAAAAAATCGATCGTTTAGACTAGCCGTTTCTTTGTTGACTAGCCTATACGGGCATAAAGATTGTGTGTTTTAATTGTTAATCTAATTTAGCTCTAAATAATAATTACCATTTAAAGAAAGCGATGGAGAAATGTAGTAAGAAAGGCAAGCAGACACAGTTTGACTTGCTTAGACCCAGTGCTGCGTTACTAACCACAGGTTTGCTATTTATGGCCTCTGCGCATATGCAGGCCGCTAGGGAAATCACCTCTAGCTATGGACCGAGAATAGAATCTGTTACCCAAAAAGGAAAGGCAGTAACCGTAAAAGTATCAGATGCGGCAGGTGAATTAATTGGTGCGAACGTGATCGTAAAAGGTACGACCAATGGAAATGTAACCGACATAAACGGACAAGTCGTGTTGCAAGATGTGCCCGCAAACGCTATTTTGGAGATCTCTTATATTGGTTATATAACCAAGGAGGTTCCTGTTAATAATCAGAGCGTTGTGAATGTTTCTTTGTCCGAGGATTCCCAGACACTGGAAGAGGTCGTCGTAGTGGGATACGGTACGATGGAGAAGAAGCAGGTGACCAGTTCCGTTACCTCCTTGTCCGCCGGCGACATGATGAAGGGTGTGGGTGGTTCAGATATCACCAGCTCTTTGCAAGGTAGGATCAGTGGTTTGATCTTGCAGAACAATGGTAGTGCCAATGGTGAGACTACGATCCAGTTGCGTGGTCTGACTTCTATTAAATCCGGTAAGGCTCCTTTGATTGTTGTCGACGGTTTCCCGGGCGGTGATATCCGTGCCTTGAACCAAGATGATATCAAGTCTATCGACGTATTGAAAGATGCTTCCGCCGGCGCTATCTATGGTACGCGTGCTGCCTCGGGTGTGATCTTGATCACCACGAAGAGCGGTTCCAACACGAACGGTAAGGTGAAATTGAATTATAGCACCGAGCTTTCCAAGAAGCAGAATTATGGTAAGCCGGAGATGCTGTCGGCCGATGAATATCGCCAGCGTACGGACGTGAACATCGAAGACTATGGATCGGATACGGATTGGTGGGATTCTATGTTGCAGAAGGATAATTTCTCGCAGAAGCATCACCTCTCTTTGGAACTGGGTACGGAGAACGCGCAAGTGTACACCTCTTTCTTTTATGAGACAAACGAGGGTATCGCGCTCAAGGATAACCGTCAGGACTATGGTGGACGCTTGAACGCTAACTTCAAGTTGTTCGATGGTTGGCTGGAGATCCGCCCTATCGTGGATTATCGCCAGACATCCCGTACTTCCGATGGATCGGATGAGGAGAAGAGGGCGAACTTCAGACAGGCTCTTTATAATAACCCGACCCGTTCGGTGTACGATCCGGATAACCAGACCGGTTATAATGTATGGACCGGGGAACCGTTGGATTACAACGTCGTGGCCGATCGTATGTTGACAGACTATGAGGGACTCGACAAATGGTTCAAGCCGGAGGTGACAATGAAATTGAACATCAAGCCTGTAGAGGGATTGAGTTATACCCAGACTTTGGGCTACGAGAACCGTCAGTGGGAATTGCATGAGTTCCAATCCCGTTATCATAGGGATGAGGTATCGAATAATCGTTCGGGTTACGCGAAATTGCATTTCGAGAAAACGGAGCACTTGACTTCCGAGGGTTATTTCTCTTATGTGAAAGAATTCAAGGGAGGACATACCTTTAATGCGGTAGCCGGTTATTCTTATTTTGAGAAGAACAGCGAGAAATTCAACATGGAGAACTATAACTTCCAAGTGGAAGGTATCAAGTATTGGGATATAGGCAAAGGTTCTTATCTGACGGATGGAAAAGCGAAGATGATGTCTGAGAAAAAAATTACCGAGCGCCTGTTTGCCCTCTATGCCCGTGCCAATTACTCATACAATGATAAATATATGATTACGGCCACGTTGCGTCATGAGGGATCTTCTAAGTTCGCCGCCGAGAACCGTTGGGGTAACTTCTGGGCTTTGTCCGGTGGTTGGCGTGTCTCTAATGAGGAATTCATGAAAGATTTCTCTTGGTTGGATGACTTGAAAATTCGTTTCGGTTATGGTGTGACCGGTAATAACGACTTTGACGCGGCTTATATGGCGAACACGTTAGGCTCCGACGCTTATTGGATGCTTCCGAACGGTAACTGGGCCTATACGTATGGTCCTAGCTCGAACGTGAATCCTTATTTAGGATGGGAAGAGAAGAAGGAATGGAATATCGGTGTGGATTACATCTTCTTCGGTAATCGCCTGTATGGTAAGTTTGACTATTATCGCCGTAAGATCGACGGCATGATCTATGAGGTGAACGTGCCGCAGCCTCCGTACCCGAATGGTAAGCAATGGCAGAACGTCGGTGAGATGGAAAGTAAAGGTTGGGAGTTCGAGATCGGTGGCGATGTGATCCGGAATAAGGACTTCACTTGGACATCTAACTTGAACATGAGCCATAACTCCGGAAAGATCCTTACTTTGTGGGGAGAGGATACGCATCTTTCGGGCAATACTTTCGCTTATCCGGGACATCCGGGTGACGCGGCTCGTATCGAGAGCGGCGCGAAAATCGGTTCTTTCCATATGTGGAAATTCGCGGGCTTCGATGAAAAAGGCGATTTCTTATTGTATAATAAGGATGGCGAGGTGATCCCCGCCGCCGAGAAGACGGATAATGACAAGCAATACATTGGAAACTATCTGCCGAAGGTGATGATGGGATGGAACAATACCTTTACCTATAAGAACTTTGATTTAGGCATCAATATGCGTAGCTGGATCGGTTTCGACGTATATAATACGTATCCGATGTATTTGGGTATCCAAGGCGCGAACGGCGCCGGACAGTGGAACTTGTGGAAACCGGCGGTTAATGACGAGAAATACAACAAGATCCGGGGCGTTCGCCAATTGTGCGATTTCTATCTGGAAGACGGTTCTTTCTTGAAGATCGACGCTATCACGCTGGGTTACACGTTATCGTTGAGCAAATATACGAAGTGGGCGGATCGTTTGCGTGTGTATGGAACAGTCGGCAACGTAGCCACTATCTCGGGATATAGCGGACATAATCCGGAAGTCGACGTAACCGGATGGGAAGGCGGTACGGATAAGGTATGGAACAGTGACCCGATTGTCCGTACTTATACGTTAGGTATTCAGGTATCATTCTAAAAAAACTAAGGTAAAGATGAAAAATAACAAGATAACAAATTGGTTATTGGCAGGGGCTTCTTGCTTGCTGCTCGGTACCTCTTGCGATGTGGATCCGACGTTCTATTCGCAGGTCGTTCCGGATACATATTATACAAACTCTGACGCGGTTTGGTCTCGTTTCAACCGTCCGTTCACGCACTGGCGTTGGTGGGTGGCTCAAAACGATGCCCGCGTCCGGTTGATGGAGGTCGGAACGGACGCTATGTGCGTGCCGACCCGTGGTAACGACTGGTTTGACGGCGCTGTTTATCAGAACCTGCATCACCATCGTCTGACAGACGATATGAACGTGACAAAGGATGGCTGGGACTTGACAACGATGGGTGTGGCTCAGTCTTGGAGCGCTATCGAGGATTTGGCGGACGTGGATTTCGTATCTGTCGGCTTGACGGAGGATGACCGCTCTTCTATGATGAACCAGCTGAACGTATTGGCTGCCTCTTTCTATCTGGATGGTTTGGATATGTTCGGCGGTATGCCGTTGTACACCTCTACGAAAGAGGAGGTGAAGGGACGTTCTACGGATGTGGAGACATTCAATTTCGTGGATTCATTGCTAAATGTGGCGTTGCCGAACCTGCCGGTGAAAACGACTTTAGGCGGGGCGGAGACTAACATTATCCATCAAGCGGTTGCTGCGGCGTTGAAAGTGCGTCTGTATTTCAACGCAGAGTCTTATATCGGCAAGCCGATGTATGAGGAGACCGCTAAGTTATGTCAGGATATTATTGACGGTAAATACGGTCAGTATGGTTTGGCGAATCATTTTACCGAGATTTTCGGTTGGAACAACGAGACTTGCCCGGAGATCATCTGGACCGTTCCGAGCGAGAACGCCAAGGGTGAGACGGATGGTGGTCTTACCGCCTTTACCTTGCCTTACAACTTTAAGGATTTCTTGGGTGGCTTGCAGGATGCCGGCGGTAACAATGGCTTGTGTCTTTGCCCGAGCCGTGATCCGGAAGGTAATCTGTATAAGTTCAATGTCGGTAATCCGTATGAGACCTTCCACGCTCAGGATATCCGTAAGCAGCAATATGTGTATGAGGGTGGCCGCAAATACCGTGGTATGTTTATCGTAGGCGAGTTGCAGAATCCGGATTTCCCAGACTATAAATGTATGGGTGCCCGTGAATATGCGGGGAAGGTCTTGAATGTAGTCGATCAGATCGCTCAATTAAGCCAGATCGGAAAGAAGTTCTCTACCGCTAAGGAGGTTCCTTCTACGATCGCTGACGCTGAGGAGAACTCCGGTGTGCGTGTGCTTAAGATTAGCCCGCTTCCTAATCAGGATGAATATAAGGAACGTTTCAATCCGGATTGCCCGTTTATCCGTCTGACCGAGATTTATTACACCTTGGCTGAATGTAAGATGCGTTTGGGCGACAAGCAAGGAGCGGCTGATATCATCAACTCCATCCGTAAGCGTAACTTCGTGGGCGGAAACGATCCGGACCCTGTTACCGTGGCTAACTTGGACAAGTATCGTATGCTGAAAGAGTGGTTGATGGAGTTCTTGCGTGAGGGACGCCGCCGTACCGATTTGGTTCGTTGGAACGCCTATGTTACGGAAGATTGGTGGGATCATAAGGCTACGAACAATAAGGCTTACAATCGCTACCCGATCCATTATTCCAACTTGAATGCGAACTCGTTGTTGGAGCAGAATCCGGGATATTGATTCGTAGGGTTTAAGATAATGAGACAGGGAACACTGTTTGGGTGTTCTCTGTCTTTGTGTTTAGAAAATGGCCCATTGCGTTTGATCGAGCGTTTTTTCCTGCCAGTCAAGCGTATTGTCAAGGAAAGTTTTTGAGATCATATGTTCTTATCTTGTTCTGATAAAAAGGAATGTCTATCTTTGTTCATGGTAAGTATATCTAAACGATCATCGCTATGAACCAGACAATTTATCCTATCGGCATACAGAACTTTGAGAAGATCCGTAAAGACGGTTATCTCTATATTGATAAGACAGCTTTGATTTATCAGTTGGCTAAGACCGGAAGTTACTATTTCTTGAGTCGTCCGCGGCGTTTCGGCAAGAGTCTCTTGCTATCTACGTTGGAGGCCTATTTCCAAGGGAAGAGGGAGCTGTTCGAGGGGTTGGCGATGGAACGGTTGGAGAAAGACTGGGAGGTATATCCGATCTTGCATTTGGACTTGAATGCTCGTCATTATAAAGATACTGCCGCTCTGACTAGTATCTTGAATGAGTTCTTGGAGAAATGGGAGGCTTTATATGGAACGGAGAAACAGGATCGTGCCTTGGAGGAACGTTTCAGTTATGTGATAGAACAGGCTTACCGCCAGACCGGGCATCGCGTGGTGATATTGATTGACGAGTACGACAAGCCTTTGCTGCAAAACCTGCACGATGAAAAGACGCAAACGCAATTGCGGAATATGTTGAAGCCTTTCTACGGCGTGTTAAAGACGATGGATAGAGCCATTCGTTTCGCTTTGTTGACAGGGGTGACGAAGTTTGGTAAGGTAAGCGTGTTCAGCGATTTGAATAACCTTATGGATATCTCGATGGACAATCGCTACGTCGAGATATGTGGCATCACGGAGAAAGAGATACATGCCTACCTAGAAGAGGAGTTGAAGGAGCTGGCTGAGACACAGGAACTGGATTATGAGGAAACCAGCCAGAAACTCAAGGAGCGCTATGACGGATACCATTTTACCGCCAAGTCTGCGGGAATATACAATCCCTTTAGCCTATTGAATACCTTCGCCAAGATGGAGTTCGGAGATTATTGGTTCGAGACCGGTACGCCCTCTTACCTCGTTGAATTACTCAAGCATACCCATTACGACCTTTACGAGATGGCGAACACGGAGACTGATGCGGATGTGTTGAACAGTATCGATGCTGCCTCGAAAAATCCCGTTCCCGTAATCTACCAGAGTGGTTACTTGACGATCAAGGATTACGATCCTGAATTTGGTATCTACCGGCTAGGTTTCCCGAACCGGGAAGTGGAAGAAGGTTTCGTGAAATATCTCCTTCCATTTTACACGAGTGTTAGTGCGCCCAAGACCCCTTTCGAGATCGGGCAACTCGTACGAGAGATACGCTCCGGTGATTACGATGCGTTCTTCCGCCGTTTACAAAGCTTCTTCGCTGATACACCCTATGAGGTGATCGCCGGCCAGAAGCCGGAGCGTGATACGGAGTTGCATTACCGGAACGTGCTTTTTATCGTATTTAAGTTGGTTGGACTTTATACGCAGGTGGAATATCATACCTCACAAGGGCGTATTGATCTCGTTCTGAAGACCGATCGCTATATCTACGTGATGGAATTCAAGCTGAACGGCACCGCCGAGGAGGCGTTGCGCCAGATAGAGGAGAGACAGTATGCGCTTCCCTTTGCGAGTGATCCACGGCAAGTTTTTAAGATCGGCGTGAACTTCTCCTCTGTGACCCGTAACATCGAGCGATGGTTGGTGGAATAATAATCTATTAAGTATATGAACTGGAAACAAACGCTTTTCTGGTCTTTTTCGACAGCTGCTATTTTTTATTATTTCCTGCTTTTTGGCGTGTTTGTGTTTGTCGGTCAGGAGGAGATGCAATTGTTTATACCTGAGTGGTGGTATATCCGGGAGTTCCTTTTTCAGCCGGGAGGATTTTGCGCTGTCGCCGGGCAATGGATCATTCAATACTACCGGCAGCCTATGTCGGCGGTGGTTCTCCATACGGTTTTACTCGTTGGTTGCGGGTTTATGGTCTATAGGATCTTGCGTTGTTTTTCTGACAAGACCTACCTGCTGTTCCTTTCTTTATTGCCGGTCCTGTATCTGGTTAAGATGAGTATTCATGGGGAGTATTTGGTGGACGGGACGGTTGGCGTGGTTTTGATGCTTTTAGCTTTGTCGGTCTCGCTAAAGGTGCGGCGGGCGGGTTCTATTGCCGGATACGGAATTGCCTCTATACTTTTTTTATGTGGGCTGACCGGGCTTCTTTCGGTCTGTTACGCTTTCTTATATACGCTGTTAGCCTTACTCCGCTACAAAACGTCGCGGCAAAGATTGGCCGCCGCTGCCTGCTTGATCCCAGCGCTTTTTATCTATTTGTTTAGCGGATGGTTAGGGATTCCTGTACCTTTGTCTGATGGATGGATGCCGGAAGCCTATCTGGAGATACAGCGATTACCTCATTATTATATGTATCGTGTATGGACTTTCTTTACCCTTTCGATTGTCGGTGTTGCTTTATTCGCTCGCTTTGTTCCGGTGATTGGCGAGAAGAGTAAATGGATGGATCGGGTAGCCCTTGTTGTTTGTCTGATCACGGCGCTGGTATCCATCCGGTTTTGCCTGCCGGAACCTTGGCATGCGCAACGCATGATGCTTGACGAGCTCTCTTTCTTAGCCCGGGAGAGGCAATGGGACGCTATTATTGATAAGTACCGGGGAAAGCAGATCTATAATTATGTTAGCTTAAACTATTTGAATATGTCGTTGGCCCATAAGGGAGAATTGGCCGACCGGATGTTTACTTTCGATCAGAAAGGAACGAAAAGCTTATGTGCCGATTGGAATCAGACCTTTTACATGGATCGTTTATTGAGCGATGTTCATTTTCTTGTTGGCGATGTCTCTTTGTCTGAAAGCTTTGCGATGGACGGATTTACGCAAGCCAAACGTAAAGGGAGTGCCCGCATGATGCAACGTTTCGTGCAAGTTTGTCTGATTAGGGGTGAGGTGGCGCTGGCCAAGAAATATTTGGACTTGCTTGCCGCTATGCCATTCTATAAAGATTGGGCTTGCCGTTATGCTACCTATCTGGTACATCCGGAATTAATGGATAAAGATCCGGAGTTGAGTGACAAATATATGCCTGTTGAGAAAAGAGATCGACTGAGTTTGTCCGTACCTGTCGATTCCTTATGGAGTGGATACAATCTTCCGGATCATCGGATCGGTTGGGAATACCGGGGATGTTATTATTTGTTGGGTAAGAAGCTGGATGCATTTGGCCGGTTCTTGGAAGAGACACCTTTCATGAAGGGGGAACCGATACCCCGGCATTTCCAAGAAGCCGGATTGTTGTTGGCGGACAAAGACAGTATATCGCTTTCCTCCTATTCCATACAGCCGGAGATCGTAGACCGATACCGGGAATTCAAGCAGGTTTTGGGACGATCTGCCAACCAAGTGGATGTGTCCTCGATGTATCGACAATTTGGAGATACCTATTGGTATTATTACTATTTCAAGATCTTTAAAGGAGAAGAACAATGAAGCGATTATCTATCTGTTGGATTATAGGTTGTCTTTTGGGACTTGTGGCTTGTAGACCGGAAGTTCCTACGCAAGCGGAACAAGGAGAAACTGACGTGTTTCCGGATTACAGGGAAGTTACTGTACCGGTCAATATGGCCCCTCCCAATTTCAAGTTGGTTGATCAACAGCTACAGGGGATAACTCGGTTGAAAACTATGAATAGGGAGTTGATAATCGCAGCCGATCATGGTGTTTTCAACCTGCCGGAAACGGATTGGAAGGTCTTATCGCAGGACGCACAAGGAAAACAAATAGATGTGACGGTTTATTTTCGAGAACCTCAAAGTGATTGGAAACAAATGAGTTTCCCTATCTATGTGTCAAGAGATTCCGTTGACGCTTATTTGGTGTATCGCCGTATTTTTCCCGGATATCGGATGTGGAACGAGATGGGGATTTATCAACGATGTGTTGAAAACTATGTTGAAAAGTCTATTCTTGATAACCAATCGACAAATAATAGTTGTATGAACTGCCATGCCTTTTGTGAGCGACAAGGGGAACAAATGCTTTTTCATCAGCGGGGTTCTCATAATGGGACTTACTTGATTGATCATCGGCAGGTAAAGAAGATTGCGTTGGAACGGGACGGTAAGCCGGCTTCGTTCGTTTATCCGTATTGGCATCCATCTGGCCGGTATGTCGCTTTTTCTACCAATGAGACCCACCAAGACTTCCATCTTTCCGATGAGAATCGGATTGAGGTATATGACGTGGAATCGGACGTGCTGATCTATGACACGGAGAAGGAGAGGGTATTCAGTTCGCCATTATTGGCTTCCATGGCGTGTTATGAGACTTTTCCCACTTTTACTCCGGATGGTAACTATCTGCTGTTCTGTTCGGCGGATTCTGTCTGTATGCCGGAAAATTATCGGGATGTCCGGTATAACCTGCTACGAGTCGCTTTTGATCCGGAAGACGGTTCGATTGGAACCCAAGTGGATACCTTATATAATGCGAGGGAAGCGGGCCGGAGTGTTAAGTTTCCGAGAGTCTCCCCGGATGGGAAGCGTCTACTTTATACGGTGTCCGATTATGGCAATTTCTCTATTTGGCATAAGGATGCGGATTTGCATATGCTGGATCTGTCTACCGGGGCAATCGATTCTTTGCCGGAAGTGAATAGCCCGGATGTAGAGAGCTATCATTCTTGGAGCGGCAATAGTCGTTGGTTTGTCTTTTCCAGCCGCCGGGACGATGGGCTTTTCACACGCCCGTATTTGGTACATGTGGATGAGCGGGGGCAGTGCGGTAAACCTTTCTTGTTACCGCAAGCGTCTCCGGATTATTATGAATGCTCCCTGTTCTCGTTTAATGTTCCGGAATTTATACATACTCCGGTTATAATCTCGAAGGAAAGGCTGGTCGAGGCTTCACGAAAAGAAGACACTACGACCATTAAACATATCGAGGGCTTCTAATTTTTCACTTCTTTGTGCCGAAGGTATTTATAAAAGTCGTACTTTTGCGCTAAAATCAAAACGATGCGAAAAGTTCATTTGATCTCCGTAACCGAACCTTTGGTTTTAGATCTAGCCCTAGCACTTCGAGAAAAAGGATATGAGGTAAGCGCTTCCGGTTGTGGTCTGACTGAAGAGATGATAGGAAGACTTCATAACGCGGGCTGTACCTGTTATGGGGATGGGTGGTTTCCGGAGAAATTAATAAAAGATATTCACTCGGTGGTTTTGGGTGCTAAAGTAAAGCAAGATAACCCGGAATTATTGCGTGCGAAGGAATTGGGGATGTTAATCCAATCCATTCCGGAATTTATATTTCAACGGACTCGGTCGAAAACTCGGGTTGTTGTGGCGGGTAGTCGTGGAAAGAAGACAATTATTTCCATGATGGTCTGTGCGTTGCGTCGGCAAAAGTTGGCGTTCGACTATGCGTTGACTAGCAAGGTGGACTCTCTTCCGAACCGGATACATTTGAGTTATGAGGCACGTATCGCTTTGATCGAAGGAGATGAGCATATCACCTCTGCCTTGGACAAGCGTTTCCAATTGGAATTCTATCGTCCGCATATCGCCATCCTGACGAATTTATCTTGGTCTACCCAGACGGATCATGCGACTCCGGAGGCCTATTTATCCACTTATCAATCTTTCTCTGTTTCTATTGAGCGGGAAGGGAAATTGATTTATTTTGGAGGTGATGATACTGTCAGTCAGTTGGCAGGGGACGTCCGGAGCGATATCACCGCTATCCCTTTTGAGGAACATCCGGTCGTGGAGAAAGACGGGCAGACTTTTCTGCATACTCGCTACGGAGACTATCCGGTACGGATTCCCAATCGCTATTTCTTGATCAATCTGAATGCGGCACGTTTGGCTTGCCGGCAGTTAGGCGTTAAAGACGCGGATTTTTATCAAGCGTTATCGGAATATAGTTTATCTTTGCCGATATGATAATAGCTAGACAAAAAAGAAAAGAGAATATCGCTGAATATCTGCTTTATATGTGGCAGGTTGAGGACTTGATCCGGGCGAATAAGTTCGATATGGATTCGATCAACCGCACGGTGATCGCCCATTACGACCAGCCCGAGGAGGTGAAGAAGGAAATCGCTCAATGGTACGAGGAATTGATCGAGATGATGCGTAGCGAAGGGGTGATGGAGAAAGGTCATATCCAATTGAACAAGAATGTGATTATTACTTTGACCGATTTGCATCTCCGTCTTTTGAAATCTCCGAAAGAGATGGTTTATAGCGCGGCTTATTATAAGACGCTTCCTTATATCGTACAGCTCCGGGCTAAATCGGGTGGAGAGGATCTGCCGGAGTTGGAAACTTGTTTCGCCGCCGTATATGGCTATCTGCTTTTGCGTATGCAAGGGAAAGAGGTGAGTGCGGAGACGTTAGAGGGTATTAAACAAATCAGCTCCTTCTTGGCGTTGCTCGCCGAGAAATATCGGGAAGATATGAAAGGGGAACTTAAACTAGAGGATTAATAATAGATATAGACATGAAGACAGTTTTGGTAACCGGAGCGAACGGTCAATTGGGAAGTTCTATCCACGCTCGTATCAGCCAGTATCCCGGCTATAATTTTCTTTTTACGGATATAGATACGTTGGATATTTGCGACAAGGAGGCCGTCCGGAAATATGTCTTGGAAAATGATGTTCAATATGTCATGAATTGCGCCGCTTATACAGCGGTGGATAAAGCGGAGGAGCATGAGGATTTGTGTATGCGCATCAACCGGGATGCGGTACGGAACTTAGGTGAGGCCGCTCATGCCGTAGGTGCGAAGGTGATTCATGTATCTACCGATTATGTGTTCGATGGAACGAGTTGCCGTCCTTATCTGGAAAGCGATGCGACTTGTCCTGTTTCCGTATATGGACGTACGAAACTGGCGGGAGAACAGGCCTTGATGGAGGTGTGTCCGGATTCCGTGATTATCCGTACGGCTTGGTTGTATTCCGAGTATGGAAACAATTTTATGAAGACGGTATTGCGTTTGGGAAAGGAGCGGGATGAGTTGCGTTTCATATTCGACCAAGTGGGTACGCCTACTTATGCCGGAGATTTAGCGGTCGCTATGCTTACCGTGCTGGAACGTGCCGAGGCGGGTAAATTTATACCGGGTATCTATCATTTCTCGGACGAGGGGGTGTGTAGCTGGTATGATTTTACGGTAAAGATCTTGCAAATAGCAGGTATGAATAACCGGGTGATACCCATAGAGACCAAGGATTATCCGACACCGGCCAGCCGCCCGCATTATAGCGTATTGAATAAAGGTAAGATAAAAAGCTCGTACGGACTGACGATTCCCCATTGGGAGACTAGCTTGGCCTACTGCATGAATAACAAAGTGTAACTGATAACAATATATACATATAAAATAGAATGAGCCAGTATTCAGAAGAGATTGAAAGAAGAAGAACGTTTGCCATAATCAGCCACCCGGATGCCGGTAAGACTACGCTTACCGAGAAATTATTGTTATTTGGTGGCGCTATCCATGTAGCGGGAGCGGTGAAGTCTAATAAAATCAAGAAGACTGCCACGTCCGACTGGATGGAGATTGAGAAGCAACGCGGTATCTCCGTAGCTACCTCCGTAATGGCTTTTGATTATTCCGATCATAAGATTAATATCTTGGATACACCGGGCCACCAAGATTTCGCCGAGGATACGTTCCGTACCTTGACGGCGGTGGATAGCGTTATTATCGTAATTGATATCGCCAAGGGAGTAGAGGCGCAGACTCGTAAGTTGATGGAGGTTTGCCGTATGCGTAAGACTCCGGTGATCGTTTTTGTCAATAAGATGGACCGTGATGGTAAAGATCCTTTTGATTTGCTGGATGAGATAGAAGAAGAATTACAGATAAAGGTACGCCCATTGAGCTGGCCGATCGATATGGGACAACGTTTCCGGGGCGTATACAATATTTTTGAGCAGAAACTGAACCTATATACCCCGAGTAAGCAATATGTGACGGAGAATGTGGAATTCAAGGATATCACTAGTCCGGATCTCGAGACTTATATTGATCCTACGCAAGCTGCGAAGCTTCGTGAGGATATAGAGTTGATAGAGGGGGTTTATCCCGAATTTGATGTGAATACGTATTTGGATGGGGATATCGCTCCGGTATTCTTTGGCTCCGCTCTGAATAACTTCGGTGTGAAAGAGCTATTGGATTGCTTTATCCGTATCGCTCCCTCGCCACGTCCGATCCATGCGGTAGAGCGTGTGGTAGACCCGAATGAGGATAATTTCACCGGCTTCATTTTCAAGATCCATGCGAATATGGACCCGAACCATCGCAGTTGTATCGCTTTTGTGAAGATTTGTTCCGGTCGTTTTGAGCGTAACGCGAACTATAAGCATGTACGCTTCGGTAAGATGATGCGTTTCAGTAGCCCGACGGCTTTCATGGCTCAGAAGAAAGAAGTGGTGGATGAGGCGTTCGCGGGTGATATTATCGGTTTGCCGGATACCGGGAACTTTAAGATCGGGGATACGTTGACTTCCGGAGAGGAATTGCATTTCAAGGGATTGCCGAGCTTCTCGCCCGAGATGTTCAAATATATAGAGAACGCCGATCCGATGAAGGCAAAGCAATTGAACAAAGGTATCGAGCAATTGATGGACGAGGGTGTCGCCCAGTTGTTTACCAATCAATTCAATGGCCGGAAGATTATCGGTACCGTGGGACAATTGCAGTTTGAGGTTATTCAATACCGCCTGTTGCATGAGTATGCCGCTCAATGTAAATGGGAGCCGATCAGCCTATATAAGGCTTGCTGGATCGAGAGTGATAACCAAGAGGCATTGGAGAATTTCAAGAAACGTAAGGCGCAATATATGGCGTTGGATAAGGAAGGCCGTGATGTTTATTTAGCGGATTCCAGCTATGTATTGATGATGGCCCAACAGGATTTTCCGGATATTAAGTTCCATTTTACATCAGAGTTCTAATATGAAAAGTCAATTCTCCATTCTTTGTTTACTTGTTAATATCTTGTTGATAAGTTGTGAACAGGCTCCCCAATACTATGAGGTATCCGGAAGGCTTCATACACCTTATCATATTAAGTTTGAGCATACTAAACCATTGGATAAGGAGATTGACGAGCAGTTGAAATATTTCTACCACCTGTTTAATGCTTTTGATTCTACTTCGGTAATCAGTCAGGTAAACCAGAACCGTGACATACGGGTAGATACGCTCTTCCAAAAAGTCTTTAAGAAGGCGCTTGAAGTGTCTACTGAGACAAATGGGGCCTACGACGTGACTTGCGCCCCGTTGATCAACCTTTGGGGGTTTGGCTTCAGCCGGAAGGATAGCGTAACCCCTGCTCATATCGACAGTGTCCGTCAGTTTATCGGTTTTCAGAAAGTTCGTTTAGAAGGGGATCGCATCGTGAAGGACGATCCTCGCTTGATGATGAACTTTTCTTCTTTGGCGGATGGAACGGTTTGCGATATGATAGCCCAAATGCTGGAGAAGAAAGGGGTCCGTAATTATTTGGTGGAGTTTGGTGGCGAGATGCGTGTGAAAGGCGTGAATCCCTCGGGCATGGATTGGCGCTTAGGGATCACGAAGCCTACGGATGACGCTGCCGGCATGAATCAAGAACTCGAGCAGATCGTTAGCTTCCCTAAACCGTTAGGAATGGCTACATCAGGTAATTACCGTAATTTTTATATAAAGGATGGACGTAAATACGCCCATACGATCGACCCTCGTGAAGGTTGCCCTGTACAGCGGGATATCCTTAGCGCTACGATCGTCGCTCCGGATGCCATGACCGCTGATGCGTATGCTACCGCGTTTATGGTCTTAGGCTCGGAGGAGGCTAAATCCTTATGCGCTAAAGTGCCCGGCCTTGACTATTTTATTATTTGTTCCGATTCGATAGGAGACGGGTATCATCCGGAATACTCTGAGGGCTTTCGCCGATATCTGGTGACTGCCGATAAGTAATCGATTTATTTATAAGCTGTTAAGATGTTGTTCTTAGAATAGGCATTGTAAGATCTTTATGATGCCCATTCTAAGGAGCTTATAATGCCCATCGTAAGCATGCTATAATGGGCATTGTAAGAAAGGTCTGTTTATAGGATGGATTTGATCTCTTCCAGAGAGCGGACTGTATGGGTCGGGTTGAATCCATCGGCAGGTAATCCTTCAGGATTCAACCATATCTGGTCGATCTTGGATTGGTAAGCCCCAATGATATCAGCTTCCCAGCTATCCCCGATCATTAAGCTCTCGGACCGGCGTGAGTTCGTGTTCTTTAAGGCGAAGTCGAAAATACCTTTATGGGGTTTTTGTATATTAGCGTCCTCGGACAGGATCATCCGTTCGAAATAAGGGGCCAAGCCTGCGTTGCTAAGTTTCTTGAATTGTACCTCACGGAATCCATTGGATAAAATAAATAACCGATAGGAAGGGCGGAGATATTCCAGTAATTCAATGGCTCCGGGCACTAATCGGGTTTTGGTGGTCGTGCGTTGCAAGAAATCATTATTTACCGATAAGACGGTTTTCTTATCCTCTATTCCTAACGGACGAAGTACATAGAGAAATCGATCCAAGATTAAGGTTTGCCGGTCTATTTCCCCCGAACGGTATTTGGCCCATAAGTCTAGATTATGAGGCATATAAATATCAAAGAAAGCCTCGAAGGAGGCATAATACCGATTAAAGTGGTAATCGGTATATAGCTCTTCAAGGCATTCTTTATTGTTATGGTACGTATCCCAAAGGGTATCGTCCAAATCGATAAATATACTTTTATAAATCATTATCCAACTTCGATCACTAAATACTTGCCTAGGCTCCAGAAAGCCTTCTCGTCATTTATTTTCAAGGTGAAGTTTCCGTCTTCATCCTCTACGAACTCATAAGATCCTTCCGGATGATTGGATTTTAGTTTAGCCTTGCTTGCGAACAAAGGAATTTCTTTTACCTCACGGATATCGATAGAGATGAAATAATCCTTGTTGAAACCACTCTGCAATACTTTAGATTTAGAGAACAGGCCACCACCGGATAAGATCTTCTGTTCCTTCAATTCCTTGGAAGTACCGAAACAGTAGTAAGCCGTGTGAAGGGCTTTATCTTGAGCGTTCAATTTCTCGGATTGAGCGGCTGCGGTAGTAGCCAGACTTTCCACATCCTCATTCAAGGAACTTACCATCTCGTCCAATTCTTGGATACGCACGTTCTTCTTTGCCAAATCCTCTTGCAAAGCGACAATCATCGTTGCCTTTTGATCCAGCTCGGAGGAAAGACGATCGATCGTCTTACGTAATGCGGCGGATTGTATACCGCTTTTCTTCAATTTCTCCTCCAACTGGCTGATTTGCTCCTTGTTCTTCTTCAAGGTCTCGCTGATCAATTGCATGTTCTGCTTGATTTGATCTCTGCGTGACTGATTTAGCTCACCGCCGGTTTGTTGTTGGATTGTCAAATAATTCTCGGCATCACGTATAGATTGAAAATCAGATTCAATATCATTTAGGGTGGAGAGCATATCATTAAGCTCATCCGTGTTCTTCGTATTCTCGATACGTAGAGAATCGTTCTCAGCCTTTAGTTTCTTGTAATCCGCTGAATTTTGGCCACAAGAGGCCAGCATGGCTGTGCAGACACATACTAATAATACTTTCTTCATGTTCTTTTTGCTTGTTAAGTTAAACATCTTTTTCTGTCTCTTTGTCCTTTTTATCTTTTAAGCCTGCTAATACAATAACAATCTCACCCCTTGGTTCGTTCACGGTAAAATGCTGAATTACTTCTTCTAAGGAGCCTCGTACGGTTTCCTCGTGTAATTTGGAGATTTCCCGGGATACTGATACTTGGCGGTCCGTACCGAAAAACTCGGCGAATTGCGTCAAGGTCTTGAGCAGACGGAAAGGTGATTCATAAAAAATAATAGTCCGGTATTCCAAAGCCAATTCTTTTAGCCGGGTCTGCCTTCCTTTCTTTTGAGGGAGAAACCCCTCGAAACAGAACTTCTCATTGGGTAATCCGGACGCTACCAAGGCGGGCACGAAAGCCGTAGCTCCGGGCAGGCACTCTACGTCTACCCCTTGGCGAACACATTCCCTCACCAACATGAATCCCGGATCGGAGATGGCCGGCGTACCGGCATCGGAAACAAGGGCGATATTCTCGCCTCCCTTGATACGGGCCGCGATTTGCTCCACCGTCTTATGTTCATTGAACTTGTGGTGGGACTGCATCTTGTTCTGTATCTCGAAATGTTTCAGCAAGATGCCGGTCGTACGGGTATCCTCCGCTAAAATAAGATCAGCTTCTTTTAGCACACGGATCGCCCGGAATGTCATATCCTCCAAGTTACCGACAGGGGTTGGGACTACAGTCAATTTTGCCATATCGTATATTTATGAGAAGCGTTTTTCCAATAGCTTGATGAAATCGGCTACGGAAGCGTCTTCTATATTCCAGTTCAACACCTTGTTCAGATAAGTGACCGACTCCTCGTACGAGCTAAGATCGTTCAGGTCTGCGATCGCCTTATTCATTTTCTCCTCATTTCCTCCGAATAATTCCCTTCTGAAGCGGAAACGATCATTTAAACTGAATGCCTTACGGAAATCAGAAAGATTCTTTTTCTCCAATATATCATTCAGTGAAATACTGGATTTATCCGCTAATATAGTTTTATGTGGAATCTCTATCTCTTTCAAGGGGATTGTCTCTTGTACGATCTTTTCTTCTGGGATCACTTTTTCGACAATTGGTTCTACTACGATAGGTTCCTCAACGACCGGTTCTTGTACCTGTACGACCTCGATCGTAGGGGATACTTCCGGAGCCGGTTGCACCTCCGGCATCTGTAAAGGTTTACTTACGGGAATAGAATCGATAAGTCGTTGGTGTTCCTCCATTTGTTTACGCAAAGCCTCTAACTGAAACTCCTCCAGCGTATGAAGCTCCTTCAATACCTTGTGGGTCAACTGGAAGGTCTGGTTGAAGAAAGAGGCGGGATAAATTTCCGCGTCCCTCATTCCGGCTACCAACTTCTCCAGCTCCCTGATATCGATCAATAGATAATCTATTTTTTCCTTGTTTGCCATTTCTATATGTTTTTCAGATGCTATAAATCATCCGGACATACGTATGTTTTGCAACAAAAATAAGTATTTCTTGTCAATGTTGCCAGTTTCGATCTTAAAATATTGTAAATCATTCGACGAACTCGTCCGGTAAATTCACCAGATATAGGTGATGGGTCGCCCGGGTAAAAGCCGTGTAGAGCCACCTATAGAAATCCTCACCAAGCATTTCCTCCGTGATGTAACCGATATCGAGAAAGACGTTCATCCATTGGCCGCCTTGGGCTTTATGGCAGGTTACCGCATAAGCGTATTTTACTTGGACGACGTTGTAATGAGGATCTACCTTCATCTTTTTCATTTTTTCCGCCTTGGTAGGAATGTCCTCGTAATCTTCCAATATGGTGTAAAAGAGCTTGTCGTTTAGCTCCTTAGGGAGGGCGGGGGAGTCGGTCTGTAAAGTATCCAATAGGATTTTCAAATCGATTTCCAGATCATAATCTTGAAAACGAGCCGTGATGTCGGCAAAGCGGAAGCCATACATCTCCGTGACACGGCGTACCCGCATGACTTGAATGATCTCTCCGTTCGCTATAAAGTCCATTTCCTTGCAATTCGCTGTCCAATAATAATTGTTCTTGGCTACCATTAAACGATCGCCGGACGATAGCTCTTCTTCCCTGTATAGGATACGGTTACGTATGCCGTTATTATAAATCGTGGCTCGTTTATTCGAGCGGGAGATAATCATTGTCTCTTCCATCCCGTCGCGGCTATAGGCGGAAGATATTTCCTCAATTAGCTCATCTCCATTGACTTTCGTGAAATCGGAGAAGCCTTTTAATTGTAATTTCGGAAAGATCTCGACCGTGTGGTTTCGTAGTGCGTCTCGTAGCCGGGTAGCGTTGAACAGGATTCCCGAGTCCTCGCTTTGGCGTACGACTTGAGTTAACGCTATCTCCCAAACCTGTAGGTTGTAACCCCGTAATATCTCAGGATTCAAGGCGGGACTCTCCGTTTGCATTACCGGAGGAAGCTGTGCGACATCTCCCATTAGGATAAGACGGCAGTTTTCCCCGGAATAGACATACTGGATTAAATCGTCCAACAGGCGTCCGGAACCAAAAACAAATGAATCCAACCCCTCGTTGGCGATCATAGAAGCCTCGTCGACGATAAAAAGTGTATCTTTATGTAAATTATCTGCCGGCATGAAGCCCGTCGGCTCATTGGAAAACGCCCGTTGACGATATATTTTTTTATGAATTGTATACGCTTTTTGGCCAGCGTAACCCGAGAAAACTTTGGCTGCTCGTCCGGTTGGAGCCAACAAAAACGTTTTTTGCTTTAGTTCGTTAAGCGTTTTCACCAAAGCCCCGACCAGAGAGGTTTTTCCGGTTCCTGCGTAGCCTTTCATCAGTAGAAGGCTGTCCGGTTCCTCTGACAAGAGAAATTCGGTAAGCGTATGAAGCGCTAAAAACTGATCATCCGTCGGTTTATAGGGGAAATTTCGTTCGATTTGCTGGCTTATGTAACTATTTATCATTTTGATCGCAATAATTTTCGCGATAAAGGTAGTGTATTAAATATTCTTTTTTAAATTTGCCGAACGAAATAAATTCAAAAAACAATACAAACCATGAAAGTTACATTAAAGATTTTATTAGCTGCCGCAGTTGTACTGCTAGTTTACATGTGCTACAAGAGCGTCACTGGTCCGATTGAGTATGATGATCAGAAGACTATTCGTGACAATGCGATCATCGCCCGTTTGATTGAAATCCGTAAGGCTCAGATCGAATACAAGAACATGTATAAGACTCATGCCGGAAGTTTCGACGATTTGGAGAAATTCTTGAATACGGATAAGTTGCCGTTCTTGATCAAGGAAGGTGTATTGACGGATGAGCAGTTGGAGAAAGGTATGACAGAAGCAGAGGCTGTTAAGAAAGGTTTAATCAGACGTGATACCATGTGGGTATTGGCGAAAGATACTTTGCTGGGTAAGAACTATGATGTAGCGGCTATGCGTTATGTTCCGGCCGTTCCGGGTGAAAAGATTACTTTCAAGATGGATACGGCTACGTTGAAATCTGGTTCGGGTTATGAGATCAAAGTATTCGCTTGTGAGGTTCCTTACAAAGAATATTTGCGTGACATGGATGCTCAGTTGACTTATAACTTGATCGACAAGGCAGAGAAACAAGGTAAGTTCCCGGGATTGCGTGTAGGTTCTTTGGAAGAAATTAATAACAACGCAGGTAACTGGGAATAATCAGCGGCTCATATGACTATCAGCATTCCTGATACGTTAACTACTGATAATTCGGAAAAGTATATAGTGTCCATCCGGCTTCGGTCGGGTGGACTTTCTTTTTCCGGGTATGATCCCTCGGCTGGAGGAAGTTTCTTTTATCGGGAAACGGAATTCGATCGGGCGGTCTCTTTCATTTCTTCCCTTAAGGAGTTTTTCTTCGCTCATGAGTTTCTTACGTGGACTTATAAACGGATTAACGTGATCTGTGTATCTCCGGAATATAGCTTGGTCCCTGATAATTATTGGGGGGACGGTAAGGAAGGGCGTTTATTGGATTTCAGCTTTTCTACACTGGAATTGCATTGCTTAACCGATACTTTAAAGGAACAACAGGCTAAATTGGTGTTTGGTGTGGACGAGGAGGTTTACGAATTTTGCTCCCGTTCTCTTTTGCATCCTTTTTTCTCCCACTACATGACTTCTCCGCTAACGCTATGGACAAAAGAAAGTAGTGCTAGCTTACCCCGGCAAATGTATGTCGTGATAGAACGAAAGCGGATGGATGTGGCGTGTTACGCTCAAGGGAAACTCTTATTTGTGAACTCTTATCCGATCGACCAATCGGACGATATAGTATACTATATATTATATGTATGGAAACAGGCGGGATTGAACCAAGAAAAGGACCAGTTGCTTTTAGCGGGGGAATCTTCCTTGCGAATGCGGGTTCTGGAGCGATTGCGAGCCTATTTACGCCATGTTAAGCCGATGGAGATCCCTTCGGAAGCCTATTTGTTGGGAACGGATGTAACGAAAGCCCCTATGGATTTAATATCTTTATTAATATGCGAATAATAAGCGGTATATACGGTCGTCGGCGTTTTGACGTGCCCTCTTCGTTTAGCGCACGTCCTACGACGGATTTTGCGAAAGAGAATATTTTTAACGTAGTAAATAATTTGGTGGATCTGGAAGGTATGGATGCGTTGGATCTTTTTGCCGGAACCGGAAGTATCTCTTTTGAATTGATCTCACGAGGATGCCGGAATGTAACCGCCATAGAGAAAAATAACGCTCATGCCTCTTTTATAGCCAAGGTAGCGAAAGAGCTGAAGACGGATGCATTGGCTCTGATTCGTGGGGATGTTTTCCGCTATTTGAATTCAGCCCCTAAGCAAAGTTTCGATTTTATCTTTGCCGATCCCCCGTATGCCTTGCCGGAGTTGCCGGAAATACCCGCCTTGGTTTTCGAGCGTGATTTACTAAGGGATGGAGGGATATTCATCATGGAACATCCTAAGACCAATGACTTCTTATCTTTGCCTTATTTTTATCAGCACCGGGTGTATGGCTCCGTGAACTTTAGCATCTTCCTTAAAGAAGGGGAGAAAACAGACGCATAAATGATTCCGCCATGCGTTGCTTGAGGGGGCGCTTTAACCAGCGGGAAGGGATCAAACGCTCACAGTGATGCATGTCGTGTGTAAAGATGCGTTTCATTTGCAGGGCGAATTCCTTTTGATATACGAAAGCGTTAATCTCGAAGTTATGCTCAAAGCTACGGAAGTCCATATTGGCGGACCCGATGCTTGTCAATGCGTCGTCGGACACGACTAGCTTGGAATGCAAGAAGCCCGGTTTGTAGAGGTATACTTTTACGCCGGCCTTTACCATCTCGTCGATAAAGGAATGACTGGCCATATTCGCTGAACGTGTATCGGAACGCTTAGGCAGCATCAAACGAACATCCACTCCCCCTAAGGCGGCGGTTTGCAACGCTTGGTTCAATCCTTCGGTAGGCAGGAAATAAGGGGTTTGTATAAAGATATACTTCTTGGCGTTGGCGATCATGAAAATGGTCGCTTGCAACAAAGTTCTCCATTGACCTACCGGACCGCTAGTGGCGATTTGCATAATATTATCGCTATAGATTTGGGCGGCCGGATAGTAAATCCGATCGTTCAAGAGCTTTTTACTAACCACGTACCAATCGATGAGGAATACGGATTGAAGCCCGTGCACTCCTTTCCCTACGAATTTGAAATGCGTATCCCTCCATGTGCCCCAAGAGGTTCCCTTATCGTATCGGTCGGCTATATTCATGCCTCCCATAAACCCGACTTTACCGTCTATCACGATAATCTTGCGGTGGTTCCGGTAATTCACCTTACTGGTGAAAACGGGGAACGCTACCCTCAAGAACGCATATACCTCGATACCCGCTTCCTTCATTTCCTTAAAGAAGCCGTCTTTTACATTCCAGCAACCCACATCATCATAAAGCACACGTACCTTCACGCCTTCTTTTACTTTCTTGATAAGGAGTTGTTGCACCTGTTTTCCTATCTCGTCATCACAGAATATATAATATTGTATATGGATATGGTGGGTCGCTTTCTGGATCTCTTCCAGCAAGTCTTTGAACTTATCGGTACCATTCGTATAAATCGTGATTTGTGTTCCGTATAGGAGGGAGGATTGGTTGGTGTTAGTCAACAAGGTCGATAAAGGTTTATAGGGGTCCGGAACTACGCAGGCGTCTTGAGGTAATTTACCCTCTTGCGGCCTTTTCATGATGCGTTTATAGGTACGCCTCGATATGATCCGTTGTTTCCGGTTATCTTGTCCAAAGAAGAAATAGAAAAGCAGTCCGATACCGGGTGCTAATAATAAGACGATTACCCAAGGAATTGTCTTTAACGGATTCCTATTCTCTGTAATGATAACTAATACCAGTCCTAATATAGTGACGCTATACAATATGATAAATATCGTACCAACGATTAACTGTATATGAATGGCTGCTAACATGAAACTCTCTCTTTGCTATAATCTGCTAAGATAAGAATGCTTTCCGAGAATAGCAAATTTCCGTATTCTTTTTGGACTGTATAGAAGGGCCAAAAAGTAAGTTAACTTAAATGGCAAAGTAAGCTAACTTAAATGCCCGAGTAAGTTAACTTACTTTGCCAACGAAGCTAGCTGACTTTGGATGCGGGGTTATGTACATCTTAAAATAATGAGGTCGTTCTCTAAATATAAAGTGTCATTTGTTGATTTTGGCGCAGGATATTATGAGAAGTATCTATGATAACAATAAAAATATTTAGATTGAAAACGACTGTAAAAAACGATCGTTTCAATTAGTCGTTTGCAAAGGTAGGCATTTCTCCGAGACCGGCAACCTTTTCCGATTAAATTTTGTCCTGCTATATATCTTCTTCTCAACAGGATAGATTAATCAAAGTGTCACGAATATGACAAAAGAGCATCATCTTTTTACTTTCTAAAAAAATGCAAGATCTAAACGATCGTTTTCACTAGTCGTTTTTTATGTGGAAGGGTAAGAATAAGAAAAACAGTAAACCAATGATAACTTGGAATCAAACTCTAGAGATATGAATAGAAAGTCTTCTATACGAGCCATTTTACTCCGTAAGGAATGCCTTTTATTCTTTTTGCTACTATTGCCTATGTTTACAAAGGCCCAATATAATAAGGTATATGCGGATATCACCGCAAATATGCTGGTCGATATGGGTTTTGAGAATGTTGTCTGGTCGGAAGACGAGAAGGAGAGAGTGTATGTCTTGGAGAATACCCCTTGGCGTTTGCAGGGTGTGGGACTGGCCCATGCCATAGACCGCATCCAGAAAACAGGCTTGCCGGAGAAGGGCAAATCCTGCCGTATCGTCGTATTGGATAATAATATACCGCAGATCTCATTGATCTATACGGCAAATCCGGACAGCTTGAAGGCGGCTCCCGGCTCCTATGCGGCCCGTTCCGCCTGGGATGCTACTTACGATCTGGGCGATAGCTGGGATAAGGTGAAGAAAGAGTACCGTATGAATAGCTCCTTGTTTAAGGTGGATGTCGTGGTTTATCCGGAGTTGTATCTGAAGAACCTCATTATCACGCAAATCTACCAAGTATTATTCAACCTCTCGCCTGCGATCGAGGTCTCTTTCTGGAATGGGATGAAGCTGACGGCGCAGATGGTGTTTCCTATATATAATGATGGATATGGAAAGCGGATGGATAAGATTCACCCGGGAACAATCGCTCTTTCTCAATCATTCCGCTTACCGATGCGTACGTTTGCGAGAGTAAGCGTAGGGTTGTTTGATTCGGATCGCTATGGTATAGATTTGAAGGCGGTACATTATTTCAAGGATGAACGTTTTTCTGCGGAAGGGCGGATTGGTTGTACCGGGACGGGGTATTGGAATGGGTTCGAATTTCATTATGGTAAGCATCAACGAATCACTTGGTCGTTGGGGGGGAGTTTCTACTGGCCAAAATACAATACGCAGATATCGTTGAAGGCGGAACAATATTTATTGCATGAGGTTGGAGGACGAATCGACTTGATTCGTCATTTCCGATATTGCTCGATTGGTTTCTATGCGATGAAGGCGCAAGGTGCTTTGAAGAATGGAGGTTTTCGCTTCCAAGTGGCTCTTCCTCCCTATAAATACAAACGTAAATATGCAAGGGTGACAACTTCCGACAATTGGGGTATGTCTTATAATGCCGGAAACGAACGGTATTATTATAAGAACTATTATGCGTTGCCGGAAGATAACATGATGAAGCAAAATCAATTCAACCCGTACTTTATAAAGTCGGAATTACTCAATTTTTAAATAGTTTTATTATGAGAACAATTACAAAGTTACAGACCTTATTGGTCTTGTTTTTGACAACAGCCATGATCGGTTTCGCTGGCTGTAAGGATGACGATGGGGATGTGCCTGGGCCTACTCCGGGCAATGAGGCTACTTATGCGATCAGTGGTAAAGTGACAGACGTGGACGGTGCTGCTATGGCGGATGTGAATGTTGCGTTATCTGGAGCTAAATCAATGTCCGCTAAGACTGCTGCTGACGGACAGTATACTTTCGACTTGGGAAAGAATGCTGCCGGAGCCTATAAGGTGACTTTCTCTAAAGAAGGTTATATCGAGAGAAGCTATGATATAACCGTTAAGAAGGTAGAATCCGGCTTGGGTGAGAATATCCAGAATGCCGTGATGGAAAAGGGAACAACTCCCGAGCCTACGCCGGAATACAAGAAGGCGAAGTATTTCTTGACCGTTAGCGTGAAAGACGAGGCTGGAAAAGATATTACCGCTTCCGATCTTTCAGTGCTCGTTAAATTAGGTGACAAGGAAATCGCTAAGGAGAACAAGGCTAGCTTTGAGTTGTCTGACGTGGCAACGGGTACGTATGATATTACCGCTACGGCTTCCGGTTATGAGAAGACAGTCGCTAAAGTTGTTGTTTCTCCGGTTGAGGACCAAGAGAAGGCTGAGGGTGACGGTGATACATTTGACGTGAAGTATCCGGCTAATTTGGTATTGAAGGCTTCTACGCCTACTCCGACAGGTCCTTCTTATATTGTGGAAGGTGATGTTAAGGATGTGAATGGTAAAGCTGTTAATGCGACAATTACTTTGTCGGGCGCTTTAACAAAGATGATTTACCGTTCTGGGTTTGAGACTCAGACTGTGACAGGCTCTCATTATCGTTTTGTAATTCCTCAAGATGCTGTTACGGCTCAAATGAGATTTACAATTCGTGTTGTCGCAGAGGGATATGCCGCATATTCTTACAACTTTACTTTGGATGAGCTGAAACCGGGTGAGACTGCGAATGTGATCGCTGATTTCCATTTGACACCTGCTACACCGACTCCAGATCCAGATCCGACACCGGGTGTAGATCCGACTCCTGATGTTCCTAAAACAGAAGGAGGCTCTGTATCAACGGATATAACAAAGCCGGATACAAGTACAGGAGTTGAACAAGTAGGTAAGGTTGAGGAAAAGATTGAAGCTAATCAAGAGAAAAAGGTAGAGGTAAAAGATGAGACAGGAAAGACGGTAGAGGTTGCTGTAAAGATACCGGAGGCAGTTGCAGATAAATATGAGTCTGGCGCAAATGTTGCCGTAGCTAATCCTACGAAATTAGCCGAAAGCCTAGGTGAGATTAAATCTGTTGTAGAGGACGTAAATGAGATTGATGAAATTGTATTCTCTACCGAAGGTTCTAATACAGGTGTTGTTATCGTGACTCCTAATAACACTACGGAGGATTTCTCTATTAAACGTAATCCTGAAGTAGAGCAGACGTTGAATAAAGTAGCTGAAGAAGTTTCGGAACAGACGAATACGGATGCTTCTGCTATCGCTTCAACAGGCTTTCCTGCCGCTGCAGTTACCCGTATTTATACAGGTAAACCGGATGGTACCGTGATTATTCCAGCGATGGAAATCAAAGCTCCGGTTCCTGCGGATTTCAAGGAAGTTACAGATATGCCTTTGAACTTATTGTATAAAAACGAGGAGAATAATACTTGGGTGATTGAGAATGGTGTGGAAGTGAAGGCTGAAGGAGGTAAGTTAACGATTCCTGTAGCTCACTACTCTCAATTCAGCGCAGGTTTATTGATGGCTGTTAAGCCTGTAAAAGTTGATGACACAACAATTACTATCGAAAAGTCTGCCTTTGGTGAATATAATACAACCGTAGATGTTGAGGTTCCTTTTAACGATGTCTATAAAGATGGTAAAGATTTGGATAAAGCTGTTTCAGCGGTTGTATATGGTTCTGCCTCCAAAGCTTATTTTAAGAGCCGTTTGCAAAATAAGATTGATGCGAATGGTGGTGTTCATCAAGTCAACAAGACTTATGAGGTGAAAGTTGATGAAGGGGCAACTCTTAAAGCCGTAGAGGTACAATTGCAATATGAGGCAAAGGAATATGTTATCTACTATTTGGATAAGAGCCAGTCTTTACAATCAGTATCTGTTACCGTACAACGTGCTAAGAGTGCGCTTTTATTACCTATCTATGAGCAAAGCCACGGTCATGGTCATGGCAATGGGAATAATGCCGGAGGTGGTATTTTCGGTAAATAATTAGTCTCTTCACTAACTGTATTATATAGGTAATGTTGAGCCGGAAGTTTATAAGTAAACAAAGAAAAATGAAGAAATTACTCTTATTGATCATATTCTTAAGTTGCTGGACCTTACTTCCGGCTCAATTATCTTATGGCACGACAGGGCTATTGCATGCTCCGTCCGCCGATATGCAAAAGGACAAGACCGTGATGCTTGGCGGAAACTTCTTGCATCAAGAGCTTACGCCTCCCAAGTTTAATTTTAATACGTGGAATTATTATTTGAACGTGACGATCTTCCCGTTCCTGGAAGTAGCCTACAGTTGTACGTTGTTTACGGCCGAGAGCCTTGGATTGGATAAGCATGGCTATTCCGGATTCACGAACCAAGATCGTTATTTCTCCGCCCGCTTACGTGTGTTGAAAGAAAGCAAATACATCCCCGCTGTCGTGCTGGGGACTTCGGACCCTTTTACGTCATCCGGGCATAAATTCGCTTCAGCCATAGGGAATGGCTATTTCTGCCGTTATTATCTGGCCGCTACCAAACATTTTCAGCTGGGAAGGGAAACCTTAGGCGTTCATTTATCCTATCTGTATAACCGCCGTGAGGATTATCCCTTGAACGGTGTGGCGGGAGGTATCACCTACAATCCTTCATTCGCCCCGCATTTGAACGTCATAGCCGAATACGATTCGAAAGACTTCGCTATGGGAGCCACTTACCTGCTATTCAATCATATACATTTTCAATTTGAATTGCAGCGAATGAAATATTTCTCCGGTGGATTGTGTTACAAGATTTATCTGAAATAGAAAAGTAATAGACCGTGTGATAATCTTGACGTCTTGATCAAGAGGATTGGATTATAAAGACAAGGCTTTTTGCGAATAAGCGAATTATCATTGGAATAGTTTGGTGATCCGTGATAAATTTAGTTCCTTTGCATAAATCAAAAACTTAAGTTATGGCAATAGAGATTAAAAGTATTCCTGTTTTGAAAGGGAAAGAGGCCGAAGAGTTTGTAGCAAAAGCCGATGCCGCTTTCCATGGTAGGTCATTAACCAAACTGGACAAACAACGATTTTCCTCATTGAATAGGATTCTAAGAAAAGCTAAAATGAAATGATAAATTATAACTTTTTGGAGAGTGGTTGCACATTCTCCCTATTAGAACCAGAACTCTTACAGCAATGCAAACCTTTTATCTGTGGAAATGACGATTTGGACGATTTCTTCTTGAATCAATCAATACTTTATTCAACTCAGTTACTTGGTAAAACTTATTGTTTTCTGCTTGATAGTGATCAATCGACAATAGCCTGTGCCTTTACCGTTTCCAACGATAGTATTAAGGTGAATTTCTTGCCTAATAGCCGTAAGAAAAGAGTTATTCAAGGTATACCGCATTCGAAGCGACACCGTAGCTATCCTGCTGTATTAATAGGTCGATTAGGCGTAAATAAACAATTGCAAGGAAACCATATAGGCAAAGAACTTATGGACTTCATTAAAGATTGGTTTGTCAGTCCGGAAAATAAGACTGGATGCCGCTTTATTGTAGTAGATGCATATAATGAGTTGCAAGTCTTGCATTTTTATGAGGATAATGGTTTTCATCCCCTTTTTTCCTCAGAACAACAAGAGCGTGAGTATCTATCGTTGCCGATAGATACTACACTCAATACCCGTTTGATGATTTTTGATTTGATTAATATCTTATAGCGATTAATATATGCTTGTTTTTTGTCATTCCCCGATGAAATTCTTGCGTATCAACTCGGCGGACTTGTACTCCTCTTCCAGATACGTCTCAATATGCCGTTTCTTCTTATCCTCTAATATCTCGTTAATAGCGATTAAGATACCCGTTTCTTCCACCTCTCCAAACTCATGGTTGATCGCTGTGCCGAATACACGCATCTTAGGCGACAAGCTCATGTAAGCATTTACCAAAGGAGGCACGTTGATGCCGAATTTACGAACCTCTTGGTTCAATACCTTGTAGTTATCCTTGAAATTATCGTGAGGGAAAAGAGATCTCATCTTCTCTACATCCATATTAGTCTCCAAAGGATATACCGGAGTGATCAGTTGGTCTGCGTCCGGGAAATGCAATCCGAGGAAGTATAAGATCATATTACGGGCCTCTTGGTTGTACGTATTGTACATAGTCACCTTCCCGAAATAATACCTCAAGCTCGGATCAACCACGGATAAAGCCCCCAATCCATCCCACAGGTTATCCAACACGAATAAGCCTTTCGCCCCGGAACGGGTGGATTGATACTCCAGAGCCACGAACGAGCGTCCCAACTCTACCGTATAAGGAAGGATCTCCTTGATAAATTTCTCTGAGAAATTAAACAAGTGCGAGGTCGCCAAGATCGGTTTGCCATTCTCGTCGAACTTAACGTCCGAACCACAAAGGAAACGGTATCCCCCCAAGATCTGCTCATCTTCCGGGCTCCAGACAATCAGCTGGCGGTAAGCGTCTTCCATCGTGTCATACTCATCGATATCCACAGGGAATCCCGTGCCACCCCCGTAATAACGGAAAGCGACCTCCCGCAGACGCCCTATCTCTTGCATGACATTGGGTGAGTCGTGCGCCGTGACGATATAAATCTCATTCTTCGATTTATTGGTACTTCTCAACCTCTTCTCTTTGGTCAATTCAGCCTTCAGTAGTGCCCTGTCTATGGGATTGATAATGTCTTGCATATGTTTCGTCTGTTAATCCTTGAGTTTGTAAACCTTGTTTTTTATCCACTCAGCCCATTCGGCGGGTTTCTTGCTATTGTCGAATGTCTGCCAAGGGATAGGCTTCCCGAAATAAATCCGGAAGGTCTTATGTTTGCTCCGGAACATCTCGTCCGGTAAATAAATCATCTCATAATTCATCTTTATACCCAACGCCTTGCGTATCCGGGCGAGGTTATAGAAGAAATTGGAATTCTTCCCGTCGAAATAGACCGGTACGATATCCCGCTTGTATTGCACCGCCTTCTGGATGAACGATTTCTTCCACTCCAAGTCTTGTATCTTGCCACCAATCTTGCGAGAGCATAATCCAGCGGGGAAAGTGATGATCTGGTCGTCCGAGGCAAAAGCCTCCTCCAGCATCCGTGCGTTGTCCTTTCCTTGGGTGCCGTGTTTGTTGATCGGTACAAAGATGGATTTTAGATTGGAGAGATAAAGTAATAAATCATTGACCGGATACTTGATGCGGCCTTCGAACCGGGAACCGATAACGGCGGAGAGACAGATACCGTCCAATCCTCCGAGCGGATGGTTGGAGGCGAAGATATAGCGCCCTTCGGTCGGGATGTTTTCCTCATGTACCAGATCGAGGGTAAGGTCAAAATAGCCGATAAGCTCACGCATGAAATCTACCCCTTCCTTATCGTGGTAACGGGTTAATATATCATTCAGTTCCTCTTGATGAACCGTGCGAATCAAGTAGTCCACGATAAATCCCGGAATCTTGCGTGACGCCTTGGGCGCCTTTTGTGCCAATACTTGCTTAATATCTATCTTTGTCACACCTTGTTTTGCCATCTATATAAGCTTGTCAAGGGGCAAAGATAAAGTTAATAATTAAAACGAGAGAGGTTTGAGTGAAGTTTTTGCTTTTTCGCCAGCTATCTTGGCCTTTTCCCCTTGATCTTTTAGCCGCTACCATTAGGGAGGTTAGTCCCCGGGCGCTTGACTATCGGTTATCTAACGGCTGTTGGACGATCATGCACCATCTGTTAGAAGATCATCTACCAACTGTTGCATGATCGTCCAACGGCCGTTAGAAGATGAAGGTGAAAGGAAGAATTGGTTAACGGATACCGGTGAAAAGCGTAAGAGATAAGGACGAAAAGACGAAGGGTTAACGACCTGTTGATAACTTTTTCCTACTTTTCTTATATAAATGTTGGCGGGTAATTTTGGAAATGTGTACTTTTACCCACCGATAAGGCATGTGCGTGCGTATCAAAGGAGTACGGCGCTTTATTTTAAGAGGAAGTTTAACGTAAGAACGACGAATGGAAGAAAAAGATAGTTGCTATCATGTACCGGTAATGCTGCGGGAAAGTCTGGAGGGATTGGATATCCGTCCCGACGGGATTTACGTGGATGTTACGTTTGGCGGTGGAGGACATTCCCGCGAGATCTTGAAACGGTTGGGTAGCGAGGGCGAACTTTACGGCTTTGACCAAGATGCGGACGCGGAGCATAATATCCCGGCAGATCCACGATTCACTTTCGTGCGCAGTAATTTCCGTTATTTGTATAATTTTATGCGTTACTATGGAGAAAGCGGGGAGGTAGACGGTCTGTTGGCGGATTTAGGTGTCTCTTCCCATCATTTCGACGATAAGGATCGCGGTTTCTCTTTCCGTTTCGACGGGGCGTTGGATATGCGGATGAATACGCGTGCGGGGCAGACCGCCGCTGATATCGTCAATAATTATACGGCGGAGGCGTTGGCCGATGTGTTTTATCTATATGGCGAGCTGAAGGTGTCACGGAAATTAGCCTCTGTGCTGGTGAAAGCCCGTGAGACAAAGAAGATAGAGACGATCGGGGACTTCTTGGAGGTGATCAAGCCGTTTACGGGAAAGGACAAGGAGAAGAAATTCTTGGCGCAAGTCTTTCAAGCGCTTCGTATCGAGGTGAACGATGAGATGAGGGCGCTGAAAGAGATGCTGCGGAGTACCTTGCGGGTGTTGAGACCGGGAGGACGATTGGTGGTTATCACGTATCACTCCTTGGAAGACCGTCTGGTAAAGAACTTTTTGAAGACCGGAAACTTCGAGGGGAAATGCGAGCAGGATTTCTTCGGGAACGTACGATCGCCTTTCCGCTTGGTCAATAATAAGGTAATCGTCCCGACCGACGAGGAGGTGGAGCGGAATCCCCGTTCCCGGAGCGCCAAGTTGAGAATCGCAGAGAAGGTATAAGGAGAAATAGATATGGAAGAAAACGGACAACATAAGAAAACGAGGAAGAAGGAGAAGCGTCTTTCGTTCTGGTATATACTCGGTGGCGGCGTGCTGAAAGAGGATTTTATCTTGAGGCATACGCGCATGATCGTGTTACTTGTCGTGTTGGCGTTTTTCTTTATCGGTAACCGGTATACTTGTATGCAAAAGCTGCGTGAGATCGACCGGTTGCAACAGCAATTGAGGGATGTGCGTTTCGAGGCGTTGTCGATCTCATCCGAGTTGACCGGCAATAGCCGCCAATCGCAAATCGAGTTGCTGATCGAGGAGCAAGGTATTGATCTGGAGGGTGCGAAAACCCCTCCTTATGAGTTATATAAGTGAGATAAGGTGTAAATAGGTATGTCTGAAGAAAACGAACCGAAAGAAATAGAGCCTAAAGGTAGCCGGATTTTATTCTGTTACTTCGTGGTCGTGCTGTTGCTGGGGCTTGTGGCCGTAGGAATCCTGTTCCGTGCCTTTGATACGGCCTTCGTGGAGAGGGATAAATGGATGAAGGTGGCCGAGAGCCAGAAACGACCGAACCGTTTGGTGTTGCCCGGACGTGGCAATATCTATTCGTCGGACGGTAAGTTGATGGCTACCAGCGTGCCTCGTTATTATATGTATATCGACTTTAAGGCGGATGCGTATACTCCGGCTAAGGATGCCAAGTATAATTGGCTGGATACGTTCAAGACGTCCAAGAAGGATGGGGTGGACTCGTTGGCGTTTTATCTTTCCCGTAAATTGAAGGATCGTACGCCGGCGGGCTATAAGGCTTATCTGCTGAAAGGGCTGAGCGGTAAAAGCCGCCAGTTCCCGATTTACGCGGGGAAGGTCTCGTATTCGGACTTGAAGGAGATCCGTAAGTTCCCGTTCCTTCGTCTGGGACGTTATAAGAGCGGTTTTTATACGAAGGAGATGGTGCAGCGCCAGAAACCTTTCGGGACCTTGGCGTCTCGTACGATCGGTGATATCTACGGAGAGATCGAGGAGGGTGGAACTACGAAGGGGAAGAATGGATTGGAGTTGCAATACGATTCGCTCCTGCGGGGGCAGGCCGGGTTGAGTTCCGTTCGTCGTGTCGGTGGAGGCTGGACGAACGTGATTGAGGTGGACCCGGTGGATGGCATGGATATTCGCACCACGATCGATATCAATATACAGGATATAACCGAGAAATCGCTGGTCGATAAATTGAAGGCGATCGATGCCGAGTCTGGTACGGCTGTCGTGATGGAGGTCGAGACCGGAGAGATCAAGGCGATCACGAATATGGGGCGTATCCGTGAGGGCGTATATGGCGAGACGAAGAACCATGCCGTGGCGGACGAGATCGAGCCGGGCTCTACTTTCAAGGTGGCCTCTATCATGGTGGCCTTGGAGGATGGTTTATGCAATCCGGGAGATACGGTCGATGTAGGCAATGGTATATATATGTATAAGGGGGCCCGCATGACGGACCATAATATGAATAAAGGCGGATACGGTCGGATCTCGGTGGAGCAGGCGATTTGGTATTCCTCCAATATCGGTGTGGCCAAGACGATCCTGAAAGGTTATTCGGATAACCCGACAAAGTTCGTGGAGGGACTGTACCGTATCGGTATGAACGCGGATCTTCGTTTGGAGATACCGGGGGCGGGACGTGCCAAGATACGTCGTCCGGATGATACGACCCGTTATTGGTCCAAGACCACTTTGCCTTGGATGTCGTTCGGTTACGAGACGCAGGTACCGCCGATCAATACGTTGGCGTTCTTTAATGCGATCGCGAACGACGGGAAGATGGTTCGCCCGATGTTTACGAAAGAGATCTTACATAACGGCAAGACCGTGCAGAGTTTTTCCACGGAGGTGATCAACTCTTCGATCTGCTCGGATCATACGCTGGCGTTGATAAAAGATATGTTGCTGGGAGTCGTGGAGAAAGGGACCGGTAAGGCGGTTCATTCGGATATTGTCCGGATCGCCGGAAAGACCGGTACGGCGCAGATCGCTACGGGCGGTGTCTACCGTACGAGCGGGCACCAAGTCTCTTTCTGTGGCTATTTCCCGGCCGATCATCCGAAGTATTCTTGTATCGTGGTGATCCGCCGTCCCCGTATTGGTTATCCTTCGGGCGGTACGATGTCGGGAGGCGTGGTGCGTGCGATCGCCGAGAAGATATACGCCAGCCATATGTCGTTCGATGTCCGGGATATGGAACGGGATTCGATGGCCGTGATGGTACCTCGTGTGAAAGGCGGCGATCTGAGGGCGGTAGAGGACGTATTAGATGAATTGGATATTAAGGCGGATACGGACAGTTTGGAGACAAAGTGGGTCGTAGCCTCCGCCGAGCAAGAAGAGAATAAGGTGAAATTAAGCGATCTGACGATTCGTGAGGGCCTGGTACCCCGGGTAGTCGGCATGGGTGCTAAAGATGCGGTTTTCTTGTTGGAGCAAGCCGGTCTGCGTGTCTCTTTGTCGGGTGTCGGACGGGTCGTTTCGCAGAGTATTCAACCCGGACAGCGAGTGTCTAAGGGGCAGACCGTATTATTAACATTGAAATAGGTATGGAACTAAGGGATTTAATCGGTGCGTTGGAAGCTCCTATGTTGATGGGGGCGGATAATGTGGATATCACGAATATTCAATCAGACTCTCGTCGGGTGACGAAAGGGTCTTTGTTTGTCGCTGTGAGAGGTACGGCCGTGGATGGCCATGCCTATATGGACAGCGCCATAGAGAAGGGGGCTGTCGCTATCGTATGCGAGGAGGCTCCGTCCTATTTGGAGGGGAGATGCTCGTTTATCGTGGTGAAGGATTCGGCGGAGGCGCTGGGTCTTTTGGTTTCCCGCTGGTATGGTGATCCTTCCGGGAAATTGGTGTTGGTAGGCGTGACGGGTACGAACGGGAAGACTACGATCGCTACCTTATTATATGAGATGTTCCGGAAGATGGGGCATAAGGTGGGATTGCTTTCCACGGTATGTAATTATATAGATGGCGAGGCGGTACCGACGGATCATACGACACCGGACCCGCTTACGCTTCATTCCTTGATGGCCCGGATGGTAGAGGCCGGATGCGAGTATGCTTTTATGGAGGTTAGCTCTCATTCGATCGATCAGCGGCGCATCAGCGGCCTGTCTTTCGACGGGGGGATTTTCACGAACTTGACCCGTGATCATTTGGACTATCATAAGACCGTGGAGAATTACTTGAAAGCGAAGAAGAAATTCTTCGATGACCTGCCTGCCGGGACTTTTGCCTTGACGAATGCCGATGATAAATCCGGCTTGGTGATGTTGCAAAATACGAAGGCGAAGAAGCTGACCTATTCCTTGCGTACCTTGGCCGATTTCAAGGGAAAGATATTGGAATCTCATTTCGAGGGTACAGACTTGATCATTAACGGTCGGGAGGTTATGGTGCATTTCGTGGGACGTTTCAACGCTTATAACTTACTAGCCGTGTACGGAGCCGCAGTTTCTTTGGGGAAAGATCCCGAGGAGGTGTTGATCGTGCTGAGCACGCTTCGCTCCGTATCCGGTCGCTTCGAGACGATCCAGTCTCCGCTCGGTTATACGGCGATCGTGGATTACGCTCACACGCCGGATGCCTTGACGAATGTACTGAATGGCATTCATGAGGTATTGGATGGGAAAGGACGTATCATTACCGTGGTAGGTGCCGGGGGAAACCGGGACAAGGGGAAACGCCCGCTGATGGCGAAAGAGGCTGCCAAGCTGAGCGATCAGGTAATTCTGACTTCCGATAACCCGCGCTTTGAGGAACCGGATGATATTATTAACGATATGGTAGCCGGATTGACGAAAATGGATATGGAACGTACCTTATGTATCACGGACCGTACGCAAGCGATCAAGACCGCTACGATGTTGGCGAAGAAAGGGGATGTGATCCTTGTTGCCGGAAAAGGCCACGAAGACTATCAGGAGATCAAGGGGGTGAAACATCACTTTGACGACCGTGAGAAGTTACGCGAGATTTTTTCGACACAACAATCATAATATTTAAGACGACATGCTTTATTATCTTTTTAATTATTTGGATCAGTTGGATTTCCCGGGAGCGGGTATGTTTAAGTACGTATCTTTCCGCTCGGGGTTGGCCTTGATCTTGTCCTTGTTTATCTCTACGGCGATCGGCCGGCGTATCATCGATAAGTTGCAAATGTTGCAGATCGGCGAGACGGTGAGAAATCTTGGGCTGGAGGGCCAGATGAGCAAGAAGGGAACGCCGACGATGGGAGGTATTATCATTATTATCGCTATATTGATCCCGACTTTACTGTGTGCCAAGCTGAATAATATCTATGTGATATTGATGTTGGTGACTACGGTTTGGCTGGGAGCCTTGGGATTCGCGGATGATTATATCAAGGTGTTCAAGAAGAATAAGGAGGGCATGCACGGACGTTTCAAGATCGTCGGGCAGGTAGGACTGGGCCTGATCGTTGGTTTGGTATTGTTCATGAGCCCGGATGTGGTGATCAAGGAGAATATGGAGGTGCGCCATGATAACGTGATCGAGGAGGTGCGTTATCATACGGTGGAGACCAAGTCGACAAAGACGACCATCCCGTTCTTGAAAAACAATAATTTCGATTACGCCAACTTGGTGAACTGGGCGGGCGATTATAAGGAGGAGGCCGCGTGGCTAGTGTTCGTGCTGATGGTGATCTTTGTGGTGACTGCCGTGTCGAACGGAGCCAATATGACGGATGGATTGGACGGCTTGGCTGCCGGGACATCGGCGATCATCGGGGTGGCGCTCGGTATTTTGGCCTATATGTCATCCCACTTTGAGTTCGCCTCGTTCTTGAATATCATGTTTATACCCGGCGCGGAGGAGTTGGTGGTTTATGCCGCTGCCTTTATCGGTGCCACGGTCGGTTTCTTATGGTACAACTCGTATCCGGCCCAAGTATTTATGGGAGATACGGGTAGCTTGACCTTGGGAGGTATTATCGCCGTTTTCGCGATCATCATCCGTAAGGAGTTGTTGATTCCGATCCTTTGCGGTATTTTCTTGGTGGAGAATATATCGGTCATGTTGCAAGTGGCCTACTTTAAATATACGAAGAAGAAGTATGGGGAAGGTCGCCGTATCTTCAAGATGGCTCCTTTACACCATCATTTCCAGAAACCGGGAAACGCGGGTATACAGGCGTTGATCCAAAAGCCGTTCAATGTCGTGCCTGAATCGAAGATCGTGGTCCGTTTCTGGTTGATCGGTATTATTTTGGCTGTTATGACGATAGTTACGTTAAAGATGAGATAAAAGATGAGTAAGAGAATGGTTATATTAGGGGCCGGGGAGAGTGGCGCGGGAGCCGCTGTCTTGGCGAAGGCGAAAGGATTCGACGTGTTCGTGTCCGATAAATCGTCTATCAAACCTAAGTATAAGGAGATGCTGGACAACCACGGGATTCGTTGGGAAGAGGGACAGCATACCGAAGCCGACATCTTGAGTGCCGACGAAATTGTCAAGAGCCCGGGTATTCCCGACAAGGCTCCTATCATACAGTTATTGAAGAAGCAAGGTACGCCGATCATCTCCGAGATCGAGTTTGCCGGAAGGTATACGGACTCGAAGATGATTTGCATCACGGGTAGCAACGGCAAGACGACAACGACGATGCTTACGTATCATATACTGAAAGAAGCGGGCGTGGACGTGGGCTTGGCCGGAAATGTCGGAAACAGCTTGGCGCTTCAGGTTGCGGAAGATCCACATGCGGTCTACGTGATCGAGTTGAGCAGTTTCCAACTGGATAATATGTACGACTTTAAAGCGGATATCGCTATTATATTGAATATAACACCGGATCATCTGGACCGTTATAACTATGAGATGCAGAATTATGTAGACGCTAAGTTCCGCATCTTGCAAAATCAGACGAAGGACGACGCCTTCATTTTCTGGAACGATGACCCGATCATAGCCCGTGAGATCGCCAAACGGCATCCTGAGGCTACTCTTTACCCATTCGCCGAGATACATGAGAACGGCGTGAAGGGATATACGGAAAATAATCAAGTAGTTATTGAAACGGTAAACGGAACATTTACGATGGAACAAGACCTATTGGCATTGACTGGTACGCATAACCTGTATAACTCTTTGGCTTCGGGGATAGCGTCCAAGATCGTGGACATTCATGATGAGAAAATACGTGCCTCACTCAGTGATTTCACGGGTGTTGAGCACCGTTTGGAAAAGGTGCTTCGCGTGCGTGGTGTTGATTATATCAATGACTCGAAAGCTACGAACGTAAACTCTTGTTGGTATGCCTTGCAGAGCATGACGACTCCGGTCGTTTTGATCTTAGGGGGCACGGATAAAGGGAATGATTACTCGGAGATCGAGGAATTAGTGAATAAGAAGGTACATTCATTGATTTTCATGGGTGTGGATAATACGAAACTGCATGCGTTCTTCGACGGGAAAGTGGCGAACATCGAAGACGCCCGCTCGATGGAGGAGGCTGTGGCGAAAGCTTATAAGATGGCTCATAAGGGAGATACGGTATTGCTCTCTCCTTGTTGCGCCAGCTTCGACCTGTTCAAGAGCTATGAGGATCGGGGCGATCAGTTCAAGGCTTGCGTACGTAATTTGTAATAAAGGATAAAATGGATCTGGCGAGTAAACTGTTTAAGGGCGACCGGGTGATATGGATCATCTTCATGTTCCTGTGTCTTATATCGGTGGTGGAGGTGTTCAGCGCGACCAGTACGATCGCTTATAAGAACGCGAATCACTGGGCGCCTATCGTACGGCACGCCACCTTTTTATTGGGGGGTTTCGTCATGGTATTGCTGTTACATAATATACCGTGTCGTTTCTTCTCTGCGTTTATTATATTATTGCCGGTCTCGATGTTGATGTTGATCGTGACGCCCTTTATCGGCGTGGACGCTAATGATGCGCATCGATGGCTGGAAATCATGGGAATACAGTTCCAGCCTTCGGAGTTCGGGAAGCTGGCTTGTGTCGTGTTTGTCGCTTTCTTGCTCAGCAAGCGGGGGAAATTAACGGAGAACCAGATCTTTAAGTATATACTGATTGGAGTAGGACTCACCTGTGTCTTGATTCTGCCAGAGAACTTCTCTACGGCGTTTATGCTATTCGGGGTTTGTTTCCTGATGATGTTTATCGGTCAGTTGCCATTTGGTAAGTTGGCGAAGCTGGCGGGCATCTTGATGTTGGCGTTGGTGTTGTTCTTGGTGTTGCTTAAGTTTACGCCAGCCGCTATTACTCAGTATTTGCCGGATCGATTCGTTACTTGGCAGGGGCGTTTGGAGCGTTTCTTCGACGGGCATAAGGATAATTTGGATGAGAGTGGTACGTATAAGATAACCGATGATAATTATCAGGTAACTCATGCGAAGATAGCTATTGCTAGGGGAGGCGTATTAGGACAGATGCCCGGACATGGCCAACAGCGTGACTTCCTGCCACAGGCGTATTCAGATTTTATCTATGCGATTATCATAGAGGAACTGGGTATCGTTGGGGGGATCTTTGTACTGTTGCTTTATATAATGTTGCTAGTGCGGGTCGGGATGATCGCCCGGAAATGTGATAAATCATTCCCGAAATTCCTAGTGTTGGGATGTGGGTTGCTGGTGGTAGTCCAAGCTTTGGCGAATATGGCGGTAGCCGTGAATTTAGTGCCCGTTACCGGGCAACCGATGCCGTTGGTGAGCCGGGGTGGTACGTCTACGCTTATATCTTGTATCTATTTCGGGATCATATTGAGCGTAAGTCGTTTTGGAGCCAATATCGGAAATGAGGATGAGGAAGAGGAGGATACGGAGAATCCAGAGAATCCTTCCGACGAGCCATCCGGAGAGACAATAAATCAGGCGGTCGAGGGAGAGAAAGAAGATAATCCGCTATCGGCTGTCGAAACGATAACTGTAGAGTCAAAAGTATGAGAAAGTACCGGATCATAATAAGTGGTGGTGGTACGGGAGGCCATATCTTCCCGGCCATATCTATCGCTAATACTTTCAAGAAACGTTTTCCGGATGCGGAAATCTTATTTGTGGGGGCGGAAGACCGCATGGAAATGGATAAGGTTCCGGCAGCTGGTTATAAAATCGTAGGTTTACCAGTGAGTGGGTTTGATCGTGCCCACTTGATGAACAACGTGAAGGTCATGGCTCGTTTAGCGAAAAGCTTGCGCTTGGCGAGGAAGACGATCCGTGAGTTCAAGCCGGATATAGCGGTCGGCGTGGGCGGTTATGCCAGTGGACCGACTTTATGGATGGCGGCTTCGCAAGGTGTTCCTGCGTTGATACAGGAACAAAACTCATATGCCGGTGTGACCAATAAGTTGTTGGCGAAGAAAGCGAGCAAGATTTGTGTCGCTTACGAGGGCATGGAGAAGTTCTTTCCGGCGGATAAGATCGTGATTACGGGAAATCCGGTGCGACAGGATTTGGAAGAGGCGCTGAGTAAGAAAGAGGAGGCGTTGGCGTTCTTCGGGCTTTCTCCGGAGAAAAAAACGATCCTTGTGGTAGGTGGTAGCCTTGGCGCACGGACGATTAACCGGAGTATTCAAGGGGATCTGGATAAGTTCTTCGCCTCGGATGTACAGGTTATTTGGCAAACCGGTAGGTATTATTACAGCGACGCTTCCAAGCATTTGAAGGCGTACCGGGGAATGCCGGTTTGGTGCTCAGACTTTATTACCCGTATGGATTATGCTTATTCAGCGGCCGATTTGGTGATATCCCGTGCGGGGGCTAGTTCTATCTCGGAGCTTTGCTTATTAGGAAAACCGGTGGTCTTGGTGCCTTCGCCGAATGTGGCGGAAGATCATCAGACCAAGAATGCCTTGGCCTTGGTCCATAAGGATGCCGCCGTTATGATCGCCGATAAAGACGCGGAAAAGGATTTGGTGCCTACTGCCTTGAAGATAGTTCATGACGATGAACGTTTGCGTACGTTGAGCCGTAATATCGAGACCTTGGCGCAACGCCATAGCGCAGACCGTATCGTGGATGAGATTGTTAAGATTATAGATAAGAAATAAGGAATATGGATATAAATAAAGTGACAGCGGTGTATTTCGTAGGTGCCGGGGGCATTGGGATGAGTGCCTTGATCCGTTATTTCCTCGCTAAGGGAAAACGAGTGGGCGGATACGATAAGACCCCTTCCGATTTAACCGAGGAGTTGAAAAAGGAGGGAGCCGATATTCACTATGAGGATAATGTAGCTTTGATCGGGGAGGCGTTCAAGTCGTCCGATGATACGCTGGTGGTTTATACGCCGGCGGTCCCGGAGTCGCATACGGAATTGACCTATTTCCGGGCGCACGGTTTTGAGGTGATGAAGCGGGCACGTGTCTTGGGAGAGATTACGAAAAGCAGCCGGGGTTTATGCGTGGCGGGAACGCACGGCAAGACAACGACCTCTTCTATGCTGGCTCATTTGCTGAAACAATCGCCGGTGGATTGCAATGCTTTCCTCGGAGGAATCCTAAAGAACTACGAGAGTAATTTGATGTTGTCTGATACGAGCGACTTTACCGTGATCGAGGCGGATGAGTTCGATCGTTCTTTTCATTGGCTTACTCCTTATATGGCAGTGATTACTTCCGCAGATCCAGATCATCTGGATATTTACGGTACGGCGGAGGCTTACCGGGAGAGTTTCGAGAAATTTACCTCCTTAATTCGTCCCGATGGTTGTCTACTGATCAAGAAAGGAATCAACGTAACGCCCCGTTTACAGGAGGGTGTCAAGAAATATACCTATTCCGTTACGGAAATAGCGGACTTTTACGCTGAAAATATTCGTATTTGCGACGGAAATATTACCTTTGACTTCGTTGGTCCGGAAATCCGTATTCCTGATGTGGAATTAGGTGTTCCCGTAAAGGTTAATATAGAGAACGGGGTAGCGGCTATGGCGATCGCTTGGTTGAACGGAGTGAAACCGGAGGATTTGAAAAAGGGTATGGCTACATTTGCCGGACCTCGCCGCCGTTTCGATTTCCATTTGAAGACTGATCAAGTGGTATTGATCGATGATTATGCCCATCATCCGGCCGAATTGCGACAGAGTATCTTGTCGGTGAAGGAATTATATGCGGGTCGTAAGGTGACAGGTATTTTCCAGCCGCATCTATATACCCGTACCCGGGATTTCGCTGGTGATTTCGCCGCGAGTCTCTCTTTATTGGATGAGTTGATCTTGCTGGATATCTATCCGGCTCGTGAGGAACCGATTCCGGGGGTGAGCTCTCGGATCATTTTTGATAAGGTGACGATCCCTTCCAAGACGCTGTGTAAGAAGGAAGAGCTTTTGGACGTGGTTGCCGCCGGGAAATATGAGGTAGTATTAATGGTAGGCGCCGGTAATATCGACCGTTTGGTGGAGCCTGTAAAAGAGATTTTATGTAAACAAATAAGGAAACCGTGATCCGAATAATTTCCATAGTAGTAGCCACGTTGTTGTTCTGTTACATCGTGTTTGTGTCGTTTTTCTTTCGGGAAATACGTCAGGACTCTATTTGCCAAGATCTGCAAGTCGTGGTGAAAGACAGTCTGGATAAACACTTCGTGAGCGAGAGTGACCTTGTGTCTATACTGAAGAAAGCTGGGCTAGATCCGATCAAGCGGTCAATGGCCGACGTGAATACGGATCGGATAGAGACGGAATTGCTTAAGAATGAGATGATCGCCCAAGTGGAGGCGTATAAGACTCCTTCGGGTATTATCAAGCTAGAGGTCATGCAAAAGATGCCTATCCTCCGGATTATGGGCGTAAGAGGTAGTTATTACGTGGATAATCTGGGAACCACCATGCCGATCAGTCGTCGGTATGCTGCGCATGTGCCAATTGTGAGTGGATATGTGGAAAAAGAGCTTGCGGTGACCGACTTATACAAATTTGCATTATTTTTGCAAGAGAATGAGTTCTGGAATGACCAGATTGAACAAATCTATGTCTATCCGGATAATGATATAGAACTTATTCCAAGAGTGGGTAACCACCGGATCATGTTGGGTACTTTGGATGAATTCGAAGAAAAGCTTGCGAATTTAAAGCTTTTCTATGAACAAGCGATCCCTAAAGTGGGTTGGGAAAAGTACAGTATGATTAATTTAAAATATAAGAATCAGATTGTTTGTACTAAAAAATAGATGATATGGCATACACAGACTTTATAGCAGCTATTGACCTAGGTACCTCCCATATGGTAGGAATGGTGGGGACTAAGAATGCGACGGGCGCTCTTTCAATCATCGCCTACGAAGTTGAGAACTCCGGCACCTGCATACGAAGAGGATGTGTATATAACGTGAAGGAGACGGCGAGTAAGATAAAACGCTTGATCCTCAAGTTGGAGAATAAACTGGGGGGGACCAAGATCGGGCAGGTATATGTGGGACTGGGTGGCCAGTCACTCCGTTCTATCGAGCATACGGTTTGCAAGGTATTGGGAACGGAAGGAGTGGTCACGGAGGAGATCATAGACTCTCTTTATCAAGAGTGTAAGGATTATCGTCCGGATATGTTGACCGTTCTTGACGTGGTTTCTCCTTCCTATTTTTTAGATGATAAACCGGAGTCCAACCCGGTGGGTGTGCCTTGTAGCCGTATCGAGGCTCGTTACAAGTTGATTGTTGGACGTCCTTCCTTGAAATTAAATATTGTCAATAGCATCTCGGAACAAGCGAAAATCGAGATCGCCGGTATTCTGGTGTCACCCCTTGCGTTGGGAGATGTTGTCTTGAGCGACAATGAGAAGGACTTGGGTTGCGCCTTGATCGGTTTCGGTGCCGGCGTGACGACGATATCTGTCTATAAGGGTGGTAAGTTGGCCAGCCTTTCCGTTGTTCCCTTTGGAGGTAATTTGATAACAAAAGATATAACCAATCTCAGGGTCGTAGAGTCTGAGGCGGAACGCTTGAAGATCACTTATGGTAGCGCGAAAGCGGACCGGGATAATGATATGACCATCCAAGTGAGTTTAGCGGATGGAATGGGCTTGCGTGAGATTAAGCTGGCCGAGTTGAACGGCGTGATCGAGGCCCGTATGGATGAGATCTTAGAGAATGTATATGCTCGTCTGGAGGCTACAGGCTTGATGAGCGTTCTCGGTGCCGGCATCGTGATTACGGGTGGAGGCGCCGCTTTGAAGAATTTACCGGCTGTTATGAGCGAACGCTTGAAGATGGAGGTTCGCTATTCAGCGGTTCGCAAGGGGGTTGTCGCTAGTGGTGATTTAGTGGTTGCCAGCAATCCCGAATATGCGGTAGCCGTCGGCCTCTTGGCGAAAGGAACTAAGAATTGCGCGTTATATATTCCTCCTAAACCGGAGCCTAAGATTGAGCCGGTGGTTGAGCCTGAACCGACAGTGGAACCGACTCCGGAACCGGAACCCGTCAAGGAGAAGCCGAAGAAAGAGAAGAAAAAAGGTCCCGGCTTGTTCGGGCGGTTGACAAAAGGAATCGATACCTTTGGTAAAACCCTCTTCGATGACGATGATAACGAGAGTAAATAACGTGATCTACGAATGTAATAAAACCGGAAGACAATGGACGATACAATATTAAATTTTAATTATCCTACGGATACTCCCAAAATCATTAAGGTGATTGGTGTTGGAGGCGGTGGCGGAAACGCTGTTACTCATATGTATAAGGAGGGCATACACGATGTTACATTCGTGTTATGTAATACGGATAATCAAGCCTTGAACCGTTCGGATGTTCCTATCAAGTTGTTGCTGGGACGTGAGATCACGCAGGGATTGGGCGCGGGAAATAAGCCGGAACGTGCGATGATGGCGGCCGAGGAGAGTCTGGACGATCTTCGAGGTATGTTGAACGACGGTACGAAGATGGTATTTATTACCGCCGGTATGGGTGGTGGTACCGGTACGGGTGCCGCTCCGGTTATCGCTCGTATCGCGAAGGATATGGGAATATTGACGGTAGGTATCGTAACCATTCCTTTCTTGTTCGAGGGTGAGCGTAAGATTATACAGGCCTTGAATGGTGTGGAGGAGATCGCGAAGAACGTGGATGCCTTATTGGTAATCAATAACGAGCGTTTGCGTGAGATTTATTCGGACCTTTCCGTGATGAACGCTTTCGGCAAGGCCGATGATACCTTGACGATCGCCGCCAAGAGTATCGCGGAGATCATTACGCTTCCGGGTATTATCAACCTCGACTTCGCCGATGTTAACACCACGATGAAAGATGGTGGTGTCGCTTTGATGAGTAATGGTTTTGGTGAAGGAGAAGGACGTGTTCGCCAAGCGGTGGAAGACGCTCTGAATTCTCCGCTATTAAGCAACAACGACGTAAAGAACGCCAAGAAAATCCTGTTCAACGTATATTTCAGCGAGGAAGCCGAGTTGCGCATGGAGGAGATGAACGACGTGCATAACTTTATGTCCGAGTTCAACCGTGATATAGAGGTTATCTGGGGTACTGCCGTGGATAATACATTAGGTAATAAAGTGAAAATGACGATCCTCGCTACTGGATTTACGATGGATGATATTCCATTGATCGCTGATAAACGCAGGAATGAAGCCGCTCAGATGACGGAAGAAGAATTGCGCTTAGAAGAAGAGCGAATCGAGAAAGAGCGTAAGGAGCGTGATTTGATTGGTAAATATTATGGTGCTTCCGCACAAAAGGCAGGTCGTTTTACCTCTCGTGCGAAAGCGGTAGTTTTGACTCAGGAAGAGTTGGACGATGATGCCTTGATCGCTTTGATAGAGGATAATCCGACTTATAACCGGGATCCGAAGATCGTGGCCCGTGCCCGTTCCAAAGTAGCGGGAGAGGATATTCAAGTATCGGCTCCGACAACGGCGAAGCAACCGGCTAACCAACCTCGCCAAGATTCTCAGCGGGGGGGTAAACAAGTGATCAGTTTCCGATAGTTAATAATATAATAAGGATATGGATTTATTTGAACAAGTCAGTGAAGACATTAAAAACGCGATGAAGGCGAAAGATAAAGTCGCCTTGGAGACATTGAGAAATGTAAAGAAATTTTTCTTGGAAGCGAAAACCGCTCCGGGAGCCAATGATACGCTGACGGATGCGGATGCCTTGAAGATCATGCAGAAGTTGGTGAAACAAGGGAAAGATTCTGCTACGATTTATGTGCAACAGGGCCGTCAAGACCTAGCGGATGTTGAGTTGGAGCAAGTAAAAGTGATTGAGAAATATTTACCTCAACAAATGTCTGCCGAGGAATTGGAGAAAGAATTGAAAGCTATTATCGCTCAAGTCGGTGCCGCTGGCCCGAAAGATATGGGTAAGGTAATGGGTGTAGCCTCAAAAGCATTGGCAGGAAGAGCCGAAGGACGGATGATTTCCGAGACGGTTAAGCGTTTACTTAATTAATTGATTCATACGAAGACCGCACTAAGGGCATTCTGACAATTACTCGTTAGAATGCCCTTGGTACGGTTTTCTCGTATATACCTTTTCCTTTGACAATTTAATTCTTTAGAAAACCATGATTACTTTTACATGTTGTCTGATAGCCCTTATCGTTGGATATTTTACGTATGGTAAATTTGTCGAGCGGGTGTTTGGCGTAGATCCCTCCCGGGTTACTCCCGCTTTCACAAAACAAGATGGTGTTGATTATATACCCTTGCCTACTTGGAAGATTTTCATGATCCAATTTTTGAATATAGCGGGTCTGGGACCTATTTTCGGCGCTATCATGGGGGCTAAATTTGGGGTAACTTCTTTCCTTTGGATCGTATTGGGAAGTATATTTGCGGGCGCTACCCATGATTTCCTATCGGGAATGCTTTCGTTGCGGCATGATGGAGAAAGTCTTCCTGAATTGATCGGACGGTATCTGGGGAACAACTTTAAGCAATTTATGCGGGGCTTTACGGTTATCTTGATGATCTTGGTGGGTGCTGTTTTCGTAGCTGGGCCTGCAGGGTTGCTGGCTAAACTGACTCCGGAATATCTAGATGCTACGTTCTGGATTATCGTCGTGTTCATTTATTATATACTGGCTACTCTATTACCTGTTGATAAGATTATCGGAAAGATCTATCCATTATTCGCCATCGCTTTGCTATTTATGGCCGTAGGTATCTTGGTTATGTTATTTATTAACCAGCCGCCGTTACCTGAGATTACGGATGGACTTAGTAATACGCATCCGGGAGGCTTGCCTATTTTTCCGATCATGTTTGTTAGTATCGCTTGTGGCGCTATCTCTGGCTTTCATGCTACCCAAAGTCCATTGATGGCCCGTTGCATGAAAAGTGAGAAATACGCCCGTCCCGTATTTTACGGAGCGATGATTACCGAAGGTATCGTAGCCTTGATCTGGGCCGCCGCCGCTACGTATTTCTTCCATAATAACGGAATGGAGGAGAACAATGCCGCTGTCGTAGTAGACAGTATCACGAAAGAGTGGCTGGGCGCTGTCGGAGGTGTATTAGCGATACTGGGTGTGATAGCAGCTCCGATTACTTCTGGCGATACGGCTTTCCGCTCGGCTCGTCTGATTGTCGCAGACTTCCTGCATATGGAGCAAAAAACGGTGGTCAAACGTCTGATGATCTGTATTCCCATGTTTATCGTTGCGATAGGAATCTTATTATATAGTCAAAAAGATAAGGATGGCTTCGATATGATCTGGCGTTATTTCGCATGGAGTAACCAGACGTTGGCAGTATTTACCCTATGGGCCTTAACCGTATATTTGGTACAAGCAAAGAAATTATATGTGATAACCTTGATTCCCGCCTTATTCATGACGGCGGTATGTTCTACCTATATTTTTGTAGCTCCGGAAGGGTTTGGTCTTTCCTCCGGTTTTTCTCAACTTTTGGGGCTACTAGTTACATTGATCGTTTTCGGGATCTTCTTAGTCTGGAAAAGAAAGAAAGTATAAAAAAGGCTGGCTTACATTTAGCCAGCCTTTTCTGTCGTTATTGTTCAAGTGAATTAAAGCACTTGTATGCCTTCCTCACGGGCTTGTTCCTCCCCGGAAGGAGTGATTAATTTATAACCCTTGCCGTGGATGTTGATGATCTCGATACCCGGATCGTCTTTCAACAATTTACGTAATTTCGTGATATAAACGTCCATGCTACGAGCGTTGAAATAGTTATCGTCTACCCAGATTGTCTTCAAGGCGTAGTTACGCTCAAGGATCTCATTTGCATGGGCGCACAACAAGCTTAATAATTCGCATTCCTTCGTAGTAAGTTTCGTAACCTTGTCGCCGATAGCCAACGTTTGTTTTTGGGTATCGAACAAGAAGTTTCCTAACTTGTAGAAAGGAATATCTTTCATCTTCTTACCTTTCACACGGCGAAGGATAGCCTCGATACGAAGCAATAGCTCTTCCATGCTAAACGGTTTTGTCAAGTAGTCATCCGCACCGATCTTGAATCCTTCCAAGATGTCTTCCTTCATAGTCTTGGCTGTAAGGAAGATAATAGGGATATCAGGATTGATAGAGCGAATTTCTTGTGCCAAGGTGAAACCATCTTTCTTTGGCATCATGACATCCAACACACAAAGATCGTATTTACCTTTGGTAAAACCTTTGTATCCGGCTTCTCCGTCAGAGAATAGGTCCGTTACATACCCTTTAGCTTGTAAGTATTCTCTTAAAAGCATTCCTAAATTCTCATCGTCTTCACAAAAGAAGATCTTTAGTTTTTCTTCCATAACTAACTTTTTATAAGAGGTAAAGTAATAATAAATTTTGTTCCAATGTTTCCGGCACCACTTTCAGCACGGATCGTACCTTTGTGGTCCTCAATAATTTTGCGTACGTAAGCGAGTCCGAGACCGAACCCTTTCACGTCATGTACGTTGCCTGTCGGTACGCGGAAGAAACGGTCGAATACCTTTTTCAGATATTCTTTCTTGATACCGATACCATTATCTTCCACGGAGATCAACAGCTTTCCGTTCTCGTTCCAAGTGCGTGCCATCAATGTAAGCGGAACTTCCGGGCGGCGGTATTTAACCGCATTGTCCATCAAGTTGAACAATACATTGGTGATATGCATTTCATCCACATATATATCCGATTCTGTAGCTTGCAGGTCTATATCCATTGTACCGCCGTACTTCTCGACCTTTAAAACGAAGGTGTTAGCCACGTTCGCTACCAAATCATTCGCGTCAATTTCTTTCAATTTAAGCGCTGCTTTCTGTCGTTCGAACAAAGACATCTGTAGCACTTTCTCGACCAAGAAGCTCAATCGCTTCGTCTCGTCGTTGATTACGCCGGATATATGCTTGAATACGTCCGGACTCTTCGTTATATCCGAATCCTTCAACATCTGGGCGGCGAGCGAGATCGTGGATACCGGTGTCTTCAACTCGTGCGTCATGTTGTTGATAAAGTCGTTTTTCATCTCGGATAACTTCTTCTGACGGAATACGATGTAAATCGTGAAGACGAAGGTTATCAACAGGATCAATGAGAATATAACCGATGGAACGATGAAAGTAATAGAGCTTGAGATATAATCCCCTTTCGTCGGAAAATAAACTCTCAAGTAGTTTAGTTTCGATGGGGGATCGTTCGGGAAAAGCACTTGGGTGATCACGTCAGAGGCGATCGGTTGCTTTTGGAATTCTCCGCTCTGGTATACTACATTTCCATCTTTGTTAATAACAGAAAACACAAACGGCAAGTTCAAACCGTTGTTAATAAATTCTGTTTTTAAGTAATTGTTCAGCTTTTTAAAATCTATACGTTCCTCGATCGGCTTTAGATTCGCGGTGTATAAGATGTTGTAAATCACCTCCTCTATCAGTCCACCTTGGTACTGGTAACGTCTTTTTAGTGTCTTCTGTAAATCTTTAGATGTGTTTACGATGCTGTTGGCAGACTGCCGTTTTGACAAGGAAGAGAGCGGCTCGAACTTATGGGCGCTAAAACTTTGCATCTCTATTTGTTGAACGGTTCCATTAGAATCCTTGATCTGTAATTGGTATTTCTCATGGTTGATCACTTGTCCTAGGCTTTGGGCATCCGGGGCATTTTGATACATGAAATTTGTCTCATCCCGGTTGATATCATCCTCGAGGTATTTACGGGTCTCATCCAATTCCAGATTCTTAGATACTTGGCGCAGGCTTCTTTTGACAGTCTCATTGAACTGTTCGCTGCGTGTCTTAAGTATAATGCTCACATAGTTTACCTGTAGGTATAATAACCCGGCGAAGGCAAAAGCCATAACTACCGCAAGCAACCAAATTGTCGACTTCCTCATATCAATATCTTTCTCTTAATATTGCAACAAATAACGTATGTTTTAGTTTAATATTTACACAAAAAAGGTAAAAATAATCCGTTTAAAATGTTAATAATACTTTGTGGGCATAGAGGATGTATGCTAGCTAAGCATTGAAACTCCGCTGTTAATGCGCTAGTTAGCGTTATTTTATCCTAAGTTTTTTATATATTATCCTACGTAAAAACAAGTCCGGTGCGTTCTTTGTTGCGCCCGGACTTTATAAAGTCTCCACTTAGGGGATTAAAATCGATGTCCCGGAGGAGGACCCATCGGACCTCTTCCCCGTCCGCTTCTACCCGGCGTTTTCACGTCGCTGGCACTGGCTCCGCCTTTGAAGATGCTAAACCGATAGATGAAGTGTACCATGAAATAACTGCCTAGCGTGTTATATTCTGAGTCTTGTATATAGCTAGCGGTAACGGAACGGGAGATATTGCTTCGTTGTTGCAGGATATCGTAGATCTTGAAACGGAGCGTCCCTTGGTTATTCTTTAAGAAAGACTTGGAGGCTGAGGCATTCCATAGGACTTCGTTCTGTTTGAATCCGTCCCCGTAGCCAGAGTTGGTAGACCAGTTCACGTCACTCTCTATCTTGAAATTGAGGGGCAGATAGATTGTCGTGTAACCGCCGGCTCCGTAATTGAAGGTGTTTTGGTTATTTTCCTTTTGCAGGGAGTTGCTGGTGGCATTGTAACGAATATTCCCGTTTACGCCCAGATCCAGATAAGAGGAGCGGAAGTCGACACCACCACGTTCGGACAATATGAGATTCCGGTTCGTATTCTTCTCCTCGTTGATATATCCGTTGCTATTAGCGAACGAGGCCATTGTCATGGAGTTGATGGAGAATTTCTTATTCTTCAAGGGGGTATTCAACATCATACGGACGTTGCCACTATAGTTGCCATTTACGTTTTTGTAAGTGGTGGTCTTTACACCTGTCTCTTGGTTATAAGAGGTATAACTTACGATATCGTTGATGATATAACTACCGTTTGCCATGATCATGAAGGCCCGTTGTTTCTCCGGCGTGAACTGTTGGAAACGAATAAATACGTTGTTCGTATAGCGGGGATTCAAATCCGGGTTACCGATCGTGATATTCGTCGGGTCCGAGATATCCGCTACCGGTTGTAATTGAGTCATGCTCGGTTGGCTGGTACGGCCATTATACATGATACGAAGATTCGTACGCTTATCGAACATATAGTTGAATTGAGCCATCGGGGAGAGGTTGACCACCTTACGGGTTATCTTGGATAAGGTCGTGTCGCCAACGAAATTCTCGCTGCTGGAATAGGATGGGTCCAGATTCAAGCCGATCGTGTAGTTGAACTTTGCCCGTTGAGACTTGAAGCTCAAGCTGGCCCGCTGGCTGATAAAGTTATTGCGATAGCTTTGGCTGTAGGCGGAATCTAATACATTATATATACCATCAGCGTCTTGGTTGTAAACATTCTTCAAGGCTTCTTGTTTCCGTTGGCTGATGCTATAAGTGGCTTGGATGAAATTATTATGCCCGATCGGTTCTACCCACGATACGTAGGCCCGGTAATTGAAACCTTTGTTGTCGTAACGTGAGCGCTGGTCGATAATGCTATTCTTCAAGGCATCAGTCTGGTTGAAATAAACGATGTCGGAACGGTTCATGCCGTCACTGTACGAATCGCTATTGCCTCCGGAAAGGGTGGCGCTGAACACACGCCCTTTGTTATTCAGCTTACGGCTGAAATCGATGCTGGCATTTAGGTTGTACCCGTTACTTTCCGAGTAATTGCTGGATTTGTTGGTATTGACCGTATCCCGTTCGTTATCCAAGGTGGTAGCATCACTGAAATTGTCATTCATGCTATGGCTGAGGCTGAAACTCGGGCGGAAGATAAGTTGAGTCATCGTGTCCGGTTTCCATTCCAAGCGAAAGTCTACGCCAAAGTTATCGCTCTTCGTACGGCTCATCGCCTCACTATTATCGTAGGAGGAACTATCTCCGGGAAGAATATTCTGCCGGTCGCTCTTGCTACGAGCGTCATTGTCGGAATGGGAATAACGAGTATTTCCCCCAAGAGTTAGTTTATCCGGCTTGAATTCCTTGCTGAAATTCAAACCTGCGTTTCCGGAAGAGGTGATACCGCTACCCGCTCCGAAGCCTCCTCGTCGGCCTCCACCGCCTCCCATACCGGAGAACATTGTTGAGGCTAGATCGGAAAAGCCCATATTATTCGTGTTATTCGCTCCCCCCATGAACGTGATCTGGTCATTATTCACGAAACGATTGACCATGGCGTTGCCTTCATACCGATCTTTACTTCCGTATCCGCCATATGCGTTGCCAAACCAACCTTGCTTCATGCCGGGTTTCACGGTTAGGTTGATGACGGTCTCTTCCTCTCCATCGTCGAAGCCTGTCATTTGGGCCATATCGCTTTTTTTATCAAGTACCTGTAATTTATCGATCATCTTGGCTGGAAGATTCTTGGAGGCCACTTTCGGGTCATCGGAGAAGAACTCCTTTCCGTCTACCATTACCTTTTTCACCTCTTTTCCATTGACGGTGATCTTGCCTTCGCTATCCACCTCCACACCGGGCATCTTTTTCAATAAATCCTCCAAAACGGAGCCTTCGGTTACTTTATAAGAATCCGCGTTGTATTCCACGGTGTCGTTGCGAACGGTAACCTCGGGTGCCTTACCTATAACTACGGCTTCTCCCAACTCGATCGCTCCGTCGCTTAATTCGAGTTTACCTACGTTTACGGGATTTTTCTTTCCGGTGATTTGCAAGGGTTGGTACAATGGATCGTATCCGATGAATGTGATGTGTAGTAAATAACTTCCTTTCTTTACGTTTTTCAAGGTAAAACTACCATTACGGGAGCTCACCACACCTCGTACCATGGCACTGTCTTTTACGTTCAGCAATCGTACCGTTGCTTGCTCGATGGGGGTATCACTACCTTGCTCAACGACAGATCCGGTAACATTAACACCGCTTTGCTGTGCGAAAGCCATCGGTGAAAAAAGGATCATCAACAACATCAAAAGGCACTTTCCCGATTTCATAACTATATGGATTACATTGTTTACAATTACGAAAAGATAGACAAGGTTCACTCAAAATAGTTTAATATAACTTTTATGGATTTGATATTATTAACAATCGTGCAGGCCTTTGGATTTATGGAGAGTATTCTTAGAACAAGAACATTATAAAAGGTAAATAGTCCTTCAACTTAACCCGCAATATTTTCAAGGATTGTGTAATCCGGTATTCCACGTTTTTTATAGAAACCCCCAAGGCCTCTGCGATTTGGGGATTAGATTGCTCTCCGAATCGGCTAAGTTTAAATGTCTCCCGGTAATTCTCAGGCAATTCTTCGATCGCTTTCGTGATATTCTCTGTAAGCTCGTTAACGAAATAGGTATCAGGATTCTCAAATTGATCTTTAATCTTATCATAAATCAGGCTATGTACTCGCTCATGATACAATTGCCTTTTGATCGCATTGAGGCAACGATGCTTAACAGCCATAAAAAGATAGGATTTTAGGGATATCTCTACAAATAAGGAATTTCGGTTTTCCCATATAAATAACATTAGCTCCTGAATAAGTTCTTCGGCATCCTCATCAGAAACATATTGGGAAGCATATTCGCATAGCGGCGAATAAAATTTGATAAACATCTGTTTAAAAGCGTCTTTACTTCCTAATTGTATTTGTTCAATTAAAGTAGAATCATCCATAGCACCTTCTTCATCCTTTCTTTTTCTGTAAGCAAAGATATATTTTATCTTGGATATCCAAGGTTAAAATCAGGGTAACCGCATCGAAATATCACTTTTAGGACTTCCTTATCGCAAGATGAAGATATTTTTGGAGAAGATATACTTAAAGTGTCAGAGAAGATATACTTCGTTGGCACTTTAAGTATATCTTATATTGGCAAGTAAGTACTACTGTGATTTTGACCATGCCGGGAGGTAAAAAAAATAGAAAAAATCGCTTTTAAGTTTAGGGTGTACTTTTACGGGATTGTCTTAGTTATAGAAAAGGATAAGAATGGATATAGAAAATAGACATATTGATTTGAAGGGACTGGATGGTACGATGCTTTTGCGGTATATAAAGGAAACGTCCTCCAACGAGGAACGCTCTTCTATAGAGGCGTGGCTGGAAGCGGATGAAGGCAACGAGAGAATCTTGTTGCAGACCGCTCGTATCTATTATGCGAATAATGTACAAGAACGGATCGCCAGTCGTGACCCATTGGCAGCTTATGAGAAGTTGGAGCGTCGGTTGGCGAAACGAGTGCGTCGGATTTGGCTGAAAAGGTTTTCCACGGTGGCGGCATGTGTCGTAGTCATCTTGGGGCTTTCTACCTTGATCTCATATATGAGAGATAGTGCGGGTATTGGTACTCCCCAATACATAACGCTTGAGGCCAATGCGGGGATACGTACTCATTTTGATTTGCCGGATGGCACGGTTGCCTATCTGAACTCGGGAAGCAGTCTCTCTTATCCGGTGCCATATGATCCGAAGGAGAGAAAAGTAAGTCTGTCGGGTGAGGCCTATTTCAAGGTGGCGCATAATGCGGAGCAACCCTTCGTAGTCAGCGCTTTCGAGGATCGGTATAAGGTCAAGGTCTTGGGTACGGAGTTTAATGTGCAGGCCTATGCGGGGGATGATAAGGTATCGACCACCTTGGTTGAGGGTTCCGTGAATCTGGAGGTGAGGGGTGAGTCCGGGAACGTGAGCCAAAGAAATCTACTTCCTTCCGAGAAAGCCTTCTGCGACTTGAGTAAAGGAGAGATCTCCGTGATGAAGACAAATCCTATGTATGAGACGGCGTGGATGGACGGCAAGCTCATCTTCAAGGATACGCCTCTGCCGGAGGCGTTGAAAAAACTGTCGCAGTATTACAACGTTGAATTCGAGATCCGGGACATGGAGATTAAAAGCTATTGTTTGACAGGAGTTTTGGATAACAGACTATTATCCCAGTCACTTGATTATCTGAGAATCTCTTCAAATATCGATTATCAGATCGAAGCGATAAAGACGGATGATAGTAGAGGAACCAATCGTTCCCGGGTAATACTCAAGAAAAGAAAATGAAGAGCATGTATAACGACTAAATAATCAGCCTATGGAATAAAAAAGAAAGAAGAACAGACCGGTTCTATCTAAAAACATACGGAAAAATGTTACCAGCATCTTCCCGTATGAAATAATTCGGTAGAAGGTCTATAAACCAGCTAAAGAATCTATTTTTTAATCTTAAATCAATTGCAAAAGTATGATGAATAGTTTATATTTCCAACTTGATGGAGATAAATTCGCTTTTATCAGGTTGGTATTTAAAATGCCAAGAATTATGAAGTTAACCTTGTCTTTGATCTGTTTGTCTATATGGACATCCTTTGCGACTATCTCAAAAGCTCAAAACACAGTTTTAACTTTGAAAGTGGCAAATGAACCGATAGAACGAGTATTGGAGAAAATAGAAAACCAGTCAGGATTCCATTTCTTTTATAATAGTAAGTTAGTAGATATTACTCAAGCAGTTTCTGTAGATGTAAGCAGTAAAGATATAGCGGAGACTTTAGACTTGATATTCAAAAACTCTAATATACATTATAAAGTTGTGGGCACAGACGTGATACTGTCTGTGAGAGAAATACGACAAACTCAGATAAAAAGGAAAATTACGGGTACTGTTCTGGATAGTAAAGGAGAATCGATAATAGGCGCTAATGTCGTGGAGAAAGGAACAAGCAATGGGACTATTACGGATATTGATGGAAATTTTAATCTAGAAGTACAAACAGATGCTATATTAGTTATTTCTTATATAGGATATAGACCTAAGGAATTGCGGGTTGATAACCAATCCAATTATTCCGTGAAGTTGGTGGATGATCTCAAAAATTTGGAAGAGGTGATAGTTGTGGGGTATGGTGTCCAAAAAAAGGTAAGTACAACTAGCGCCGTCGCTCAATTAAAAAGTGAGGAATTGACAGTTCGTCCGACATCGAATGCTCAACAAGCTTTACAAGGATTGTCTCCTGGATTAACGATAACGGATGCGGGAGGAACTCCGGGGCGTTCTACGGCAACAGTGCGTGTCCGGGGTGTAACTACATTGACTACGACAAAAGATAATGTGACAATTGGTTCTAATGATCCTTTGGTCTTAGTCGATGGAGTGGAACAGCGTTTCGATGATATCAATGCGAATGATATTGAGTCCATATCCGTATTGAAAGATGCGGCTTCTGCGGCAATTTATGGATCCAGAGCAGCGAACGGTGTAATTCTCGTGACAACCAAACGTGCTAAGTCTGGTGAGATTAGCGTTAAGTATAATGGCTTTTTCTCTTTGGTTAGTCCTCAGAACAAACCGAAACATATGGGATTAGAAGATTATTTGCGGTATCAGAATATGGCCTATGTAAATTCTGGAGCTAAACCTAAATATACGGAAGATTATATCCAAGAGTATGTGAATGCTACAGACCGATTAAAATATCCTTTACCTAATGTATATATGGATGAGATGTATCGTACGGCTCCTTTGTTGGATAATAGTGTCTCTATTAGTGGTGGATCTGATACATTTAAAGGATTGCTGAGCTTGAGGCATAAAAATGAGGAAGGGGTACTTTCTTCTTATGATAATGAGGTGACGAGCATGAGAATTAATACGGACTTCAAGAAAAAGATATTTTCTTTTGCCGCAGACGCCGATTTTAGGTATAACTATTCGGAAGCTCCTATTGCGAATGTGGTTAATTACATCTATCATGGTTCTCAGTGGGCAGTCCCTCAATATCCAGATGGAACTTATGGTGTGAGTCCTCAAGGAAATAATCCGATGATACTGAATGATATCGCAGGACAATCAAAGTTAAGGCAATATTATTTTGTTGGCAATTTAAAAATGGATGTAGACATTACTGATTATTTAAAAGCTACAGCACAGTATTCCGCAAAAGTCACGAATGATGTGCAAAAAGAGTTTTCCAATGCCTATAAGGTTTTGGATTATCATGATAATAGTATCGTGAAGAAGGACGTAGATAAGAATTCGTTGAAAGAGATCCGTAAAAATATGAATGAACAAACTTTTACCGGCCTTCTTAATTTCTATAAGACTTGGAAAAATCATGATGTAAACGTCTTAGCCGGATATTCTCAGATTGTAAACAAAAGTAATTATTTGGAAGGTTACAAGGAATATTTCTATAGTAATGAGATGGAATCGATTGATATGGGGGGAGAAGACAATCGAAAGATCACAGGATACGATCATGAATGGGGATTACGTAGTTTTTTCGGACGAATAAATTATGATTTTAATGATCGTTATTTGTTAGAAGTAAATGGACGTTGGGATGGCTCGTCCCGTTTTACGGGATCAGGCGTATATGCGTTCTTTCCTTCAGCCTCGGCAGCGTGGCGTATCTCTCAGGAGAGTTTCTGGGATAAGGAACGTTGGTTTATCAGTGATTTGAAGATTAGGGCCTCATGGGGACAGACAGGAAATCAAGCTATTCCTTTATATGAATTTTATCCTGCGTTAGTATCATCGGATTATACATATAATAATGAGGTAGAACCCGGGTATATCCAAAAGAAGATGTCAAATCCGGACTTAACATGGGAAACTACGACTCAGACAGATATCGGTTTGGACGCTTATCTGCTTGATAGTCGTATGAGTTTAACTTTCGACTATTACAATAAGATGACGGATGGGATCTTGCTGACTTTACCGATTCCTGGCGTGATAGGTCTGGAAGCTCCTTTACAAAATGCAGGATCTGTCTTAAACAGAGGAATAGAGCTGATGCTCTCTTGGCGGGACTCATTTAAAGATTTTAATTATAATGTTTCCGCTAATTTTGCGTATAATAAGAACAAGATTACGGATTTGGCAGGAAGTGGACCCTATAAAACGACTTCATCCACTGATCCGATGACGATTCGAGCCGAAGGTTTACCGATTGATTCTCACTGGGGATATATTACGGATGGCTTGTTTCAGACGCAAGAGGAAGCAAACAGTTATCCGACACTTTTTGCTAATACGAAACCGGGAGATGTCAAATATGTTGATTTAAATAATGATGGAAAGATTACGCCGGAGGATATGACTTATTTAGGAAATACGTTTCCTAAGTATACGTTTGGTTTGAATGGCTCTATCTCTTACAAAGGTTTTGAGTTGTTTATGCAATGGCAAGGAGCCGCTGATGTTGATGTTCGTTTATCCGGAGCCTTATCGGAAATGGGTAATCAGGAAGGGTTTACGCACGAGATTTATGCCAATAATGTATGGACACCGGAACATACGGACGCTAGATTTCCCAGACCTGTTAAATTTGATCTAAGAAATGTGCAATCTTCGGACCGGGTGATTTTTGATGGTTCTTATCTTCGTTTGAAGACTCTTCAATTATCTTATACCTTACCGGTAGGCTTAACCCGGAAGGTTTTTATACAGAGGGCAAAGGTCTCAGTCACAGCAACAAATTTGTTGACATTCTCTGCCTTGAATGAGTGGAACCTAGATCCGGAGTTTCCTTCCGGGCGGGCGAACTATTATCCACAGAGTTCGGTATATTCATTAGGTTTAAATCTTGAATTCTAAACAGTATAAGATTATGAAAACATATATTGGTAAAATCAGCCGTTGTCTATTAGTAATGTTTGTGATATTGTTTTCTTCATGCGAGGATATTTTGGAAACTTTACCTTCCGATCGTATATCTTCTGAGGTGTATTGGAAAAACGAGCAAGATGCGGCTTATGCGGCAAATGCTATTTATAATTATTTAAATGGTACCCGGATTTTTGTTTTTGACGGAATGACTGATATTTTACACGCAAACACACAGTTCTCGGACTATGCCTCGATGGAGAGAGGTGAATACGATTCAAATATGGAGTTTGTCCAGACTGTATGGTCTGATTCTTATAAAGGTATTCGGGCTGTAGATTATTTCTTGGAGAATGTAACTCGTATACCGGTTAAAGATCGGCAAAAGTTGGATATATTGAGTGCGGAGGTAAGGGTGATTCGTGCTTATCTATATATGCAGTTAGTGATGCTATATGGAGATGTACCGTTAGTTGAAAAGACCATAGAAAGTATTCAAGAAGGAAAAGATGTGAAAAGGAATAGTACGGAAGAAGTGTGGAATTTTATAAATAAAGAACTTTCAGAAGCGGCTTCTATACTTCCTGTATCATCAGAGATGGTAGGTCAAGTAACAAAAGGTGCGGCGCTGGCATTGAGCGCTAGGGGATATTTGTATCAGTCAAAATGGAAGGATGCTGCGATAGCGGCAAAGGCGGTGATTGATTTAAATAAATATGATTTATATGAATCTTATAAAGACTTATTTACTTATATCGCAGAAAACAATAAAGAGGTTATATTGGATAAACAACAGGTAAAGGATGTTTGCTCTAATGACGTATTTAAGTTTTTGGCACCTTTTAGTTTGAAAAAGCAAGGTCCAACTTTTGTCCCGACAAAAGCGATCTTTGATGCCTATCGAATGACTAATGGCAAGATGATTCATGAGGAGGGGAGTGGTTTCTCGAACGAAACACAATATGAGGATAGAGATCCCCGTTTAGGCTATTCTATTTATTTGCCCGGAGATGAATTACCGAATGGTTCTACCTATGCGCCGGAGCCGGGAAGTGGATCTCAAGATGAGGTTGGAAATACGTATTTGGCTACCTCCTTGGGGTATAATATCAAAAAATACATTAATAAAGAAGACTTCGCTAATCCTGCGAATTGTGGAATTAATATCATTCTATTACGTTATGCGGAAGTTCTTTTAACTTATGCGGAGGCCAAAATCGAAATGAATGATATTGACGATTCTGTATTGGATGCGATCAATCAGTTGAGGAGGCGGCCAGACGTGAATATGCCATCAGTGGAAGCTGGCTTGAACCAGCGACAAATGCGGGATTTAGTAAGGAATGAGCGTATGGTGGAACTTGCGTTTGAAGGACATCGTCTATTTGATTGTCGTAGGTGGAAAATAGCGGAAGATGTATTTCCCGGTAAGGTTAGTGGGTTGGTATATCAAGATGAGCAAGGCAATTGGAATACGGTTTCGATAGAGGGCTTCCTAAAAGTATTTAAACCGGAAAAACATTATTTGTGGCCGATTCCTCAAAAAGAAATCGATTTAAATCCGAATTTTAAACAAAATCCAAATTGGTAACATGATGAAAACACACATATCTAGAAGTGTATATTGTTCATTAGGACTTTTTTCCTCTTGGTTAATGATGGCACAACAACCAACCAATTTCATTGTCATTTTTATGGATGATATGGGATATGGGGATCTTGGATGTACGGGTGCGATTGGTTATGAAACTCCGAATATAGATCGTATGGCGAGTGATGGCATGAGATTCACCCGTTTTTATTCAGCTCAGGCAGTAAGTGGTGCCTCTCGTGCGGGTTTGTTAACGGGTTGTTATCCAAATCGTATCTGTATGCCGGGGGCTCCATCTCATTTATCGAAAACAGGTATTAGCGATACCGAGGAAACCATCGCTGATGTATTAAAAAAGAAGGGATATGCTTGTGCTGCTTATGGTAAATGGCATTTGGGACATCATAAGCAATTTCTTCCTATACATCATGGCTTTGATGAGTATTATGGAATTCCATATTCGAATGACATGTGGCCTAATCATCCAACAGGGAAATATCCCCCTTTACCTCTTATAGAAGGAGATGAGACGGTTGAATATGATCCAGATCAGAGTCGGTTTACGACAGAATTTACAAACCGGGCATTGGGTTTCATTGATAAACATAAAAAAGATCCTTTCTTTATTTATTTGGCTCATCCTATGCCACATGTGCCTCTATTTGTCTCAGATAAGTTCAAAGGAAAAAGTGAACAAGGTTTATATGGCGATGTTATTATGGAAATAGATTGGAGTGTAGGACAAATTTTAAATAAGTTGGATAAGGAAGGACTTGCGGAGAATACGTTAGTTGTGGTTACTTCTGACAATGGCCCTTGGTTGAACTATGGGAATCATGGAGGTACAACCGCAGGCCTTCGGGAAGGAAAAGGCGTTAGTTTCGAAGGAGGCCAGCGTGTTCCTTGTATTATGCGCTGGAAAGGTACTATTCCCGAAGGTACTATTTGTAATAAATTGTCTTCTACTATCGATCTTCTGCCTACATTTGCTTCTATAGCATCTGCGCCTTTACCTAATCATAAGATAGATGGTATAAATATACTGTCTTTATTAAAGCAAGAGAGTGATGCGAATCCAAGAACTTCTTTCTATTATTATTATCGGAAGAATAGTTTGGAGGCTGTAACAGATGGTTCTTTTAAATTGGTTTTTCCACATCCTCATCGAACTTATGAAGGATTCATGCCTGGAAATGATGGAAAACCAGGACAGGTAAATGAATCGCATCAATTAAAAGAAACCTTGTTGTTTGATTTAAGACGAGATCCGGGGGAGCGATATAATGTATTGAGTCTATATCCGGAAGTTGTTAAGAGATTGAATCAGATGGCAGATAATGCACGAAAAGATCTGGGGGATGACTTGACGGGTATCAAAGGACAAAATATACGTCCATGCGGCATCGTGAATGAATAGTAGTTTATGAAAAAGGTAATAGGATTGTGTTTGGTTGTATTGTTGAGTTCTACTTCTGTGTTCGCTCGTGAGAACAGGCGTATGGACAAGCGTAAGATGGATCCGTCCGCACGTTGCGAGAAGATGATCGCCGACTTGAGGTAACGGACGTAGATAAAGAAGTCTATAGATAGATAAAATGGCCGGGGTAACGATTATCCCGGCCATTTTAGTTCTAATCGGCTGCTTCAACCACATACCAAGTATATCCGTTGGCAGGGATTTTAACCGTAAGCTCCACCGTATAGTCCCGGTTCAGTTTGTAGGTGACAGGCTTTTGCTCTTTTTCCCGGATGCGGGCTGTTTGTGTCAGGCCGGTATAATAGAGTGGGATATGGATCGTACGGGTGATCTCTTGATGGGTCGGATTGAAGAACATGGCTAGACCTTTCTCCTTCTTGTGGGGATTGACGTGTATGAACCCGTCCCAGTCTCGTGCGTCCGGTCGGCGTAAATGGATCATATCGCTGTTGAGTATATCGCGGTATTTCTTATACCATTGAATGACCTCGGTTACGGCCGCTTGGGTCTCCGGGGTATCATACAGACGTGGGCCTCGATAGCAAGCTTGGACACCAGCTCCGTAATTTTGCATCATATGTGTTTTGTATTCGAACAAGTGTTCGTGAAGGGGCTCCAAGGTAGCGGCCTCTCCTCCTCCTTGATACTCCACGAGAGGAACAAAGCTCCAGCATGCCGAAGCCATCCGATCCCATGTACCATCATAATTCAATTGGCGGGCATGGATGATCTGCCGATCCCGAGGAAGCGACCAGTTGGCTTCACGGTAACCAATGCCTGTCTTGGTAGACCCGTTCAAGAAATAGAAATCGGGAACATTGATATAAATGCCATTCTCGCACATCCAACGATAGAGATCGGTTATCTTATGGAACTGATTCCATTGGGAATCTTCCAGCCCTTTATGATAGGTATGGTGGGTAGATGCGCATACGTCGCCGGGATAGGAGCCGTCGTGCTCGAAGCAACGCATGCCCGTACGCTCGAAGAAGGTTCGTATATGATGGAAATACTCATATCCCCAATCGCTGCAAAGGCAGGGAGCGCTACCGAAACGCATCCCCCCTCGTTTACCTGTCTTGGGATTGATAACATCTACCTCGTCGCTGATCCAACGGCTTGATAAGAGGGAGTAACACCCTAACTCTACACCTTTGTTGCGGGCGTAATCCACCAAAGATTTATATTTGGCGATATTTTCTTCTGAGATATCCTCGGCGTTCAATCCGGACCCAAAGCTGATGATAACCATCTCGTATCCAACGGTAGCGCATTGATCGATAGCGGTACGAATAACATCCGGATCGGAAGAGGTAAGGTGCATGAAGATCGGATTCTCCGTAGCCCATGGAGCTACCGTATAATGTAAGCGTCGTTTAAACAAACCCTTCCGTTCCCGATCATCGCTGTCGAACGGCATCTCGTATACGCTAAAGGATTTGAATTTCTGGCCCGCCGCTAGGGTATAATCAGGACCTAGCTTGGGGGATACATCTAATATACAAGGCGTTAGCAAAGGATAATTGCGTTGGGAGGTATATTCCGGATCGGCCACCCATTTCTCCGTGATATCGGTTTCCCGCTCGGTAAACTCTCCGCCACAAGCATAATCGCTTTCTACATGTATGTTGGGGAGCTTGAATTTAGAGGGATCTCCACCGCCGGGCGACTCCGGTTCGGCGAATGCCAGATATTCCAATTGAAAGGCATCGATATCTATGGACTGCGGGGTATTGTTGGTAACCTCCATACTTTTCCGGATAACCGGGATGTGATCGTATAAGTCGTAATGGAGTTCTACGGTGACACCTTCTGTTTCTTTCTCTCCTTTCAATACGAAAGTCAGTCTTTTCCCTGTGGGTACGTTCTTATTCAGTGCCCAGCGGCTTCTGGCCCATTTGATATCTTCCTGTAGCTCTTCTATGCGGAAATCCTCAATGAGAAAAGAACCGGGGCGAGTAGTCATCTGGTCGACCCATTCCATTTGGAAGTATCCGCGCTCGGGCTGGCCGGCCAGCCCGCCAAGTTCCCAGCGTTTCCCGTCAATCGTCAAACTACCTTCGCTACTTACGGCACGAAGCATACTTTCTCCGGTCATCCGGTTAAAGATATCGAGAGTGGAAAGATTGGGCAAGACACGGAACATACGTGCTACCATTCCGTTTGACAATAAGATGCTTTTGCCATCTGGAGTCGCATATATGCCGGCTTTTGATCGTGAGGGTTGTAAAAGCCAGTCGAAAGAGGTGTTTTCCAAAGGAAGCCCTTGTTGGGGTAATTGCTTGATTTTATCAAGTAATTTCTTCTCCGTACCGGATGATACTTTCGGCCCTTTCCCTTGATAGCTCGTGGAGACGATCGAGGGGATGATCTCCATATACTCTATTTGGGGCGTGATCCATAAGGCATGATCTCCGCTAGGTCCATCGTCGGTAGGCTCTACAATAAGATCCAATATCTTTATGCCATTTAGGGGGATATCGATTGTTTTCGGGGCATCGCCAAGTTTGACGATACCGCTGTTATAAAGCTCCTTGTCATCTCCTTTCAAGATAAATAAGGCCGAGCCCGGATGTATTTTTCCGTCTTTACCTTCTAGACCAACAAATGTCTTGGCGTTTTTTCGGGTATCGAAATACATTTTCGTTCCGTCAACAAAAGGGATAACCGTGAGGCTTTTATCCGTATAATCGATATGTGAGTCGGCGATCCCGACCTGCGCTTGAAAGCGTGACGCATTCTTGTGTAAATCGATCTTGATATGACTTTTGGCTTGTACCCCGATCACGTCATCATACGTTTTTCCTTGTATAGAGGCGGGCTCGTTGGTAACTGATTTCCCTTTGACGGCGCCACCGTAAGTTTGGTAGGATTTATTTAGGTCCATGTCCATAAGTCGGATCTCGTTCTGGCCCATGGCGTAGAGGCCGGCAAATCCCGAAAGGATAGCTGTAAAGATAAGTTTATTCATAAAATCCAGTGATAAAAGAGGGTGTTATCAATGATAAAAATAAGGTGCTTCAAAAAGACTTCTTTTGAAACACCTTATTTGGTTTATAATCTAGCTTCGTTCTATTATAATGTCGTAAGTTTTAAATTTCGCCAAAGAACCTTGATGCCTCCACCGTCGTGAATCTGAAGGGCGATGCGGCCTTTACCCGCTCCGATCTTCTCATCATTCAAGTTTACCATTTCCTGTCCGTTCAGCCAAGTCTGTACGTTATCGCCTTGTACTTTGATACGCATCGTGTTCCAATCGCCTTCTTTCAAGATATTCTCTTTCTCATCCGGAATCTGAACCAACCAGCCACGTCCGTACGACTCATAGATACCACCTGTATCGTGACCCTTCGGAGCTACTTCTACCTGCCAGCCGTTTACTTTCACGCCTTCCTCAACGAAAGAGCGGATGAATACGCCGGAGTTTCCGTCAGCCTCTTGCTTAAACTCTACGGTCAGATCAAAATCATCATAATAATCACGGGTAGCGAGATAACCGTATTGCTTATCGGGACCACTTTCGCAAACCAATAAACCGTCTTTTACGTACCATTTCTCCGTACCGTATGGTTCCCATCCCGTCAAATCCACGCCGTTGAACAAGTTCACTTCCTTACCGGCCTTACGAGGAAGTTCCTTGATCTTCAAGTTACGGAAAGATGCGGGATAACCATGATCTTGCAAGCAAAGCACACCTTTTTTCGCCAATCCGTATTCCGGTGCGTTGGCCCATTTGCCGCTATTTTTCTTAGCGTGCCAATCGTCTGTCCATACCTCGAACTCTAGGATCTTTTGTCCGTTCAACCAATGTTCCACATGTCCATTATCGAATACGATCTTGGAGTTGTTCCATTCGCCTTGCGGATTCACCTTCATCTTGGATTTATCCGGCAAATGCATCGCGTAATCCACACCTAATTTCTGCCACTCTTCCAATGGGTCCGGGAAGTTCGGCTCGTCGATCAATTGATACTCCGGCCCCGTTACGTAAGGAACAGCGAATTGGGGACGCTCTACCACATGGTACAACATACCGCTATTGCCACCCTTGGACAATTTCCAGTCCCAAGAAAGCTCGAAGTTCTCATACTCTTTATCGGTTACGATGTAGCCACTAACGTCGCTGCCATCTCCTTTGGCTTGTATACAACCATCCACTACATGCCAAGGCTGTGTCAATGTAGTCCCGTTGTAATCTTTCCAACCATCCAATGTCTTTCCATCAAAAAGCAGAACCCATCCGTCAGCGATTTCCTCGGGAGTAAGTGTGTTTTGTTCTTGACTGGCACAAGAGGAAAACAAGGCCAGCGATACCGCACAAGAGGCTAACAAGCTTGTGGCGGCTGTTTTTTTCATTACAGATTCCATGTAAATAAAGAATTTAGGTTGATAAATTGTAACTGAATGGCAAATTTACGTAAATATCTTTGATATCTCTCTCTGTTGGAGGAAAAACGCTTCTCTCCCTAGGAAATACTTCTCCAAGAGCCTATATATTCTTTGTCGAATAAGCTCTATTTCTTAATTTGGCGACGCTGAATTTATATTCACAGCCGCTGAATATACAAATGCCGCCGCTGATTGTAAAATCAGTGGCGATAATTTAAGAATAGAATAGGTACCGATCAGGCTTACCTATAGGTACGCATAAGTTTTATTCTGGCACAATCAACTTTTATATGTTTTTGTGGAAAAGAATCTGGATAATACTTGTTTAATCGAAGAATAATATAGATATTGCATGCATCTAATAAAGACTGAAATACCCTGCAAACCATATGATAACAATAGGCACCTTAAAACTAGATTTAGTTGCGGATCGGGAACCTTTCGTTCATGATTTATATGGTCGTTGGGATACCTTTAACCGAACCTCTTTAGAAGGGATCGTGGATGAGATTTTAAGCCGTTATGATACGGAAGATGAGTTGATCCGGATCGAGAGTTTAGACTTGGATCTAGGTGAGCTAGAAGAAGATGAATTCTATGAGCAATTCCCCCGTAGACTGGCGGAGAGACTGGACGAGACTTTCGCTTCTTATTTGCGAAGTAAGGAAGAGCATCCCGACCGAATCGCTGTTGTTCCCATCAGGCAATCTTGGCTGGAAGTATTTACCTATTATATGTCGCACGGATATTGGCCTTGGCTGGAAGAGGAGCGGCTCACCTTACCGGAACTTTTAGATAAATTAGTACGAATATCCCCGATAGAATTAAGTCATTTCCTGCGTGAGAAGGGAAAGGCGCTTACCATTCGTAAACGTCTGGTCTTTCAATTGGATGATATCTATCAAGAACGTTTGGTACATGTGGTGGCACCCTCGGAAAGCTCGTTTATAAACGCTTATGCCCGTTTCTTGCAAGACTCTTATCCCGAGATAAAGCGTCCGGAGATAGGGAAGAATGATTACAGAAACGCCATCTGGATAATCCTATGGGGATATTTATTATCTCAGGATCAAGGCTATTTCAACCGGAAACAAATGGTGACGTACACGCTGCGGGAATTATCCGGCTATTATTCCATTTCTTTTGTGGATTTACTGGGGATGCTGACGTATGATTTAGATAAGTTCGCCTCTACCCGCTTGTTCATGCCCGAGTTATTGTCGCTCTTGAAGGATATCCGGCTAGAGACATTATCGGAAAAGGAATTCACTAAAAATCTCTCTCTTTTTTCTCTGGAAGAATTGAAGGCTTTGCTCGTGCGGCGGGAGAAGAGCTTGACTTTCTTATCCGGGTATAATGAGGAACAGATTTACCAGATCGTGGAACAGATGATCCCTGCGGAGAGTCCGTTTGTCATCGACTATGCGAGAGCGTTGGATAAGGAGAAGGAATTGGGTATGCTCGAAGGGAAAGCCGGGAATGATTTCAGGATACTGAAATGGGTGTTTATCTTCGAGGTTATTCTCGGTAGGGGGGGGAGCGTATTTTCCCGCCATCAGTTCGCCTTCTCCGTGTTAAAGGAATTGGCGGCGCATTACAATCTGACGGTAATGGAGTTGTTGGGATATTTTTACCGTACCTTGGCAAGTGGGCTGCTAACGGCTTATCCAGCCGTTCGGGAATTGATCATTGCTTTGTACTTGAATGTTATCGATGATTCTCCCGCCGGTATATCCGTTTATTACCCGGAAGATTTGAAAGATCGGTTGTCTAATCCTGGCTTGTGCCGTTGCTTTATCCGTTTCTTGCGCGAGGAGCAAATATATTCGGTGGTCGAGCAAACCGTTCCGGTGGAAAGCCATTTCATTATCCGGTATGCCCAGACGCTGGATAAGGGGAAAGAGCAAGGGCGTTTGGAAGGAAGGGTGGGCGACGAGTTCCGGCAGTTGAAATGGGAATTTATCTTTCTGGTGCTGTTTAGCGCGCCATTGTCCGCTTTTAGCCGGAAACAATTCGTACGTTCGGTGTTGGGACAGTTCTCTGCCCATTATAATATCACGGTGCGGGAGCTGATCTCCTATTTCCATGAGGGAACACATGGGGAACATCCATGGGTCCCGGAAGAGTTACGTGAGATAATAGATCTGCTGTACGAGGATATGGATAAGGAATCTCCCGAGCCTTTATTCTCTGTTTGGTTGAATGAGGAGAGGAAAGCCTATCGGTTCGGGCAATTTATAATCACGGGCCGTGCCGATGAACCGCTGGGCGATCTATTCGAGTACGTGAGGGACTTGGAGAAGACGAACCCGAAAGTCTTACTGGACCAATTACGGCAATTGAAGGATATTCCTTCATCCGGAATAAGGGTGGAAGAACCGATAGAGGCCGCTCGTATCTTCGCTTCCTTATTACTGCTTGTCATCCGTGAATACGGTCTGGCTTTTCCGAATCAGGTATCCTTGATCCAATACCTTACGAATGTAAAAGAGAATCGTACATTTGGAGATGCTGCTCGGCTGCGCTTGTTATTGCATGAGTGTATGTTGGAGAATATGGATGCGTTTACACGTACCATGGATGCTTTACTGGGCACGAAACCGGGGAAAGCGCCCGAGCTTCCCATCCGTACTGCTTTTCCCGCTATCTATCCGTCCAATTCCCAAAAGATGGAATTATTGGAGGAATTATATACAGGGGCAACTCCCGCTTTGCGCTTACTTGTCGAGGAGGTAATCCGCTTGTTTCGTCTCAATAGCTTCGGGTTGGAAGAGAACCTTTGGTTGGGGTGGTTACAGGCTCTTTCCGACAACGTTTACCGGAATTATTCCAAGGATGGATTGTTGTTCCTCTTTTGGCAGCGTTTGAGGGAGTCTGTGCCAGAGGAGGAATTACGTAAGATCGAGACTTTTATAGGGCGACATATAACTAATTTACCTGAATTGTCAGTTTTTATATATCAACTTAAAAATAATATGAATATGAACGTTTTGAATGGCCAGTTAAAAGATCATGGCGTGTCTATTGACAATGCGGGCTTGACGATCATAGCCGTCTATCTGCCAATACTTTTTCATAGGTTAGGCTACTTGAGTGATGACAGACGTGGCTTTAAATCGAGAGAATGCCAAGTGAAGGCCATTTTTGCGTCTCAACGTTTTGTAACGGATGAGAAGGAAATCCCGGAGCCAGAATTATTCTTAAACAAAGTCTTGACGGGCTATGATAGTCCGGAACCGCTTCCTCGCTCGTGTGATTTAACTGAGAATGAATTAGAGATGATAGAGCAATTGAAGAAAGCGGTACTTATGAATTGGGATAAGATGAGGAATACGAGCTGGGAAGGTCTTCAAAGTACTTTTATCCGGAGAAAGGGAGTGTTAAAGATGGAGAAGAATAATTGGACGCTAACGGTCGAGGAGAGAGCTTTTGACGTCTTATTAGATTCGATTGCTTGGAACTTCAGGTTCATTAAAACTCCATGGATGGAAAAAATACTTAGAGTAAAGTGGCGGTAAATAACATTAAAAGATAACATTATGAATGCGGATCGGATACAGATTCAAGAAGGACCTTCGCGGGTCTTTCAAAACCGTAAAGGTGAATCAACACAATTGATAGAAGATAACCGGGTACAATCTGCCTTGCAGGCTAAAATGGTGGAAACTATGCAACGTGACGCAATGGATGAGGATGATTTGCTGCAAGGTAAGTTCGCCGTTCAGCGGGATGTGGAAGATGAGGATGAGCTTCTTCAAGGAAAATTTGTGGCCCAACGGCAAACTAAGAACCAGACAGGGATTCCGGATCATGTAATCCAAGGCATGGAGTCTTCCTTCGGGACGGATTTCTCATCGGTACGTGTACACCCGGATTCATCGAAAGCGCCGGAGGTTGGGGCTTTGGCATATACGCAAGGTACGGATATCCATTTCGCCCCGGGACAATTCAAACCGGATACGTCTGCCGGACAGCAGCTATTGGGACATGAGTTGACACACGTCATCCAGCAAGCCGAGGGACGTGTGCAGCCTACTACCGAGGTAGGTGGAATGGCCGTTAACGATGATTTATCCTTGGAACACGAGGCGGATGTGATGGGTGCTAAAGCTGCTTCTGTCTTATGAACGAGTGGATCGATTGGTTCCAGCGGGTATTGGATGTCTCCATTCGTTTGTATTTCCGGCAGGAGTGCGATTTATCTTCCGTCTATGATATCCCACTCCCGAAGGCAGGACCGCTTTGGAAGGCGTTGTTGCCGGAACAGGTTGATCCTACTTTCGATGAGTGGATGGTGTTGATGTTGGCCTTAATGCCTCATCTTTCTCCGCAGATGTTGGATATTTTCTTTGTGCATAATAAGAATTTTGACCGTCCTTATACGGAATTTGGCGGTTGGAAAGGACTATCGCACGGAGGATTCTTGCCAACGGGCGAGACGGCCGTTTTCCTGTTGGCGGGCGATCGTGTGGAACGCCGTCTGGAAGTGGTTCGTCTATTTCGTGAGGAGCATTGGTTCCATATGTATCACGTTGTTGGCTTGGAAGGAGCCGGGAATGGTGAACCGTTCTTGAGCGGACAACTGCGTATATCGGAGGATTTCTTGTACCGTTTATCTTTTGAGGGAGAATATAAGCCGGACTATAATATGGGTTTTCCGGCCAAACGGATTAGTACGGCTTTGAATTGGGAAGATGCCGTATTGCCTTATTATGTGCGTGAGGAGTTGGAGGAGATAAATAATTGGATTACGGGTCATCGGGTCATCCTTTCGGACTGGGGATTGAGTCGTTTTTTGAAGGCCGGTTACCGCACTTTGTTTTATGGCCCGCCGGGAACGGGTAAGACGCTTTGCGCGACCTTGATCGGCAAGAAGAACGGGATGGATGTATATCGTATCGATCTTTCCATGATTGTCTCCAAATATATCGGCGAGACTGAAAAGAACCTTGCGAATGTATTCGACCAAGCGGAAAACCGAAATTGGATTCTCTTTTTCGATGAGGCGGATGCCTTATTCGGTAAACGAACCTCGACGAACACTTCTAATGATCGCCATTCGAATCAAGAGATCGCTTATTTGCTGCAACGGATCGAGGATTTCCCGGGAACCGTTGTTTTAGCCACAAACTTAAAGAGTAATATTGATGAAGCTTTCTCCCGTCGTTTCCAGTCTATTATCTATTTCCCGATGCCGGATCAAGACTTACGTGAGGAATTATGGCGTAGAATGCTTCCCTCTTCTTGGCTACCTGCGGATGCGGACAAGATGATCCGTATGGCAGCTACTTATGAGTTATCGGGTGGCTCCATCTCGAATGTGATCAGGCGTTGTGCCCTTCGGTTGCTAAAGCAAGACACTCCCCGGCTAGATTCCGATATCTTATCTATGGCGATCCGCCGGGAATTGAATAAAGAGGGCCGGTGGTGATTTAAGGCAACGGCTCTCTTTCCCGGTGCCCGATCGGTACGATGATTAAGAGAAAAAAGAAGAGTGGGAGCGCCAACAGTATCATTTGAGTCCATATATCGAAAGTTTCCCGTGAGGATACGATATTGGTGATTAGGTATAATACCAATACGATCTCGGATATGAATACCAGTAATAGAGGCAAGACATATCGCTTATAATGTTGTGCCAACATGTAGAACTTACTGGATGTCATATACAGGGTGATTAGGATTAATAGTATGAGAAATAGGAATATATCACCCAATACGAAATAAATAAGCATCGGGTTGGAGAATTCCGTATTTGCCAGTTGCGCCAGATCATCGGAGCAACTGGTGAGTTGCTCGCCTTGCGGAAAAGGATTTAGCAAATAGAATAAAGAGTTGAAAAGATTATCTAGTAAGGATACCTCGCATTCTTCCTCATACATGACCATCTTGAGTACTGGTTCTTGCTTATTCTCTCGATTTTCACAAGTAGTTACGGGAACGCCCATTTCATCGTAATCGACGAAACAAAGGCGGTCTACCAATTGGTATTTCAATAGAATGGATAGATAACCGATATGTTTTTTCTCCTTGATAGGGAATATGACATTTAGATCGTAGTTTTTATATATTTTATTACCATCCACGCAAAAGGAATCAATTACGAAACTAGTGGACTTCACGAATTGTACAAGTTCTCTCCGGTTCTCCAGTTTAAAATCGAAATCAGGGAAGTAAAGAGTCAATCCGTTGAGTTTCCGGAGAGACGGGTTTCGGTTGATCGTACCGGTACCCTTTGTGAATAAGTTATTTAAAAGAGCCATCTGGGATTCTTTCGATCTTAAGAAATCATTCGTCGCTTTTGAGTTTCGGAATAGGACTAGTAAATCGACGGGTGTATCCGAATAAACGGGCATATCTATCAAGCACTCCTGTTGTTGCCAGTCGCTTACTTGGCTAGGTTGCCTGCTTTCTGTATCCACTACATACCCTAGATATTCCATTCGGCTGAATTTCCGGATAAGGTTTGCCGGTAATTGCTCATATACGGATTGCAGCCAATATGGTACGATCGGAAAAGCTCGTTGGTTGTATTGGCTTAGACGTTCGGATAGGCGTTCGGTTTCCGATGATGCGCCATCTACCTTGAATACGGGAATACTGCAATTTCCCTTTTTCTTTTGTGCGGCGATCTCTTCTTTGCTACGTTTATCGAAATAACAGAAGAACGTACGAACCGTGGAGGGGCGCAGTTCACGCACGGATAGCAACCAGTTCTTTACGGCCTGCGTGTAAGTGGTGTCGTAGACGAATGGGATGAAGCCGGTTTCCCTGTATCCGATGGCGTCTTCTTCCCAGGGCGTAATGTTGAGAGCGATGGAAAGAGGAGCTTCCTTGATGAAAAACTCAATCGTTCCGCTTCCTCTGATGGAGGGATTCTCGTCCGGATTGTCCAGAACTCCTGTAACGTCTTCTGTCCATACGGGGCAAATGATATAGCCTTGTTTATCGGAGTTGAGCAACGATTGCATATTATCCAGATCTCCGGTTTTACCTTTGAAGAAATACATATTCTCGACGGTAGGGGGAGGCAAGATCTTTTCCGGTTCTCTTTTATTGAAATAATACCACAAAGCTTGCGTTACTTTGACTGGGCCAAGCTTTTCATCGAAGAAGCGGCAGAGAGGATCCGCATTGGCTTTATTCTTGGATGCGGTTAATAACTCGTTTCCGAACAGCCAAGGTGTATATGCGCATTGCTCTACATGATCGGGTAATAAGGAACTTGGGGACTGTAAATAACCCAAACGTGAGATCGCTTGGTTTGCGTCCGGGTTTGTTACGAAAGTGAAAGCATTCCCCAATTCAGCGGGATAAACGATATAACCGCATTGTTCCGTTAAGATACGCTGGGTGATCGAGTCCATAAGAGTCTGGTAAGAGACGATCGGGGTACGAATCTCTTCCAGTTCCAACTCGGTCCGCTCTCCTAAACTCCGGAAATAATCCAATCGCTCCGAGAGACTTCTTTGGGCGTTAACGGCTTGTGCCATGATTACATGAAGTAATAAGCCCAATAAAATGCCGTGGTAGGTAGTTCGATATCTGGTTGACATAAGGGTAAATTTAAAGTTCGATATTTATTCGTATCAGATTATTCTTTAAGATTTCTCCGGTGCGGCCAATCTCTTTGTTGTCATTATCGGCCCAAGCTTTTCTCCATGCCTTATAGTCCTTGACAAATAGGGCTAGCTCTTTCGGAGGAAGCCAATGAACCGTGAATCGTAGATGTGCCGGTATCTTCTCTCGCAAGAATTCTTCAAGACGAAGCTGAAAATCCGGCCGTTGCTGCGTACGTTCTGTTTGCGAGAGGATTGCCGTTAAGGTAAATTCCCGGGAGGGGACTGGATGATCAGTCGCCTCCGGTGAATGCAGGAGTATGTTTTCCAGAATGAAAATTTGCTCTTCCGCATCTTCCCATCCGAGTATGGAATAGAGATATCTTTCCAATCCGGAAAGGGAGTCTGCGTCGAATAGATTACAGCCCAGATACCGGTCCCGGATAAGTTCCGGTAGTTGTCGCAGGAACCGGACTCTTCGTTGACGGTTTATCTCTTTATGGGAGTAGCGGAGAAAAGGCAGGTTGCTATTTTCTCCGTAGATTTTATCCAACGTATCCAATAGCAGATCTTTGTTTTGTTCCATAGAAGCGGAACCGGGTGTTTCCATATTTAAGGCCATCCAATCTTTTAGATGATTCATTTCTTCATGTCCCTCCGAAAAGAGATGGTCGAATATAGAAAGATATGCCTTGAATGAATCGGTAAACGAGTCCTTGTAGCAAATCGGGAAATCATTTGTGACGCTATAATCATTCAGATGGATATGGCGACTGTCCATGAGGATCGATTTGGCTTGTTTTTTCTGTTCTCGTATTGCATGGTTGATATTATTCCGCGAATGCAAACGATTCAATACTTTTGTGGCATTAATCTCTACCGCTTGTTGGTTTTGGTAAAGTCGTATCTTGATTTGCTCAGGGGAAGATAATGCCAATGTATAGGCGTATTCACCCTCTTCAAAACCTTGAAATTCCAAAGAGTGTATCGATAGAACCCCTTGTATCTGCTTGATCCCTTTGAAAAGCTTGTATATGGGAAGTGCGCTACCTGTATAATGACTTCCCGGTGCGAATAATTGAATCGCCTCCGTATAAATGGCGATCAAGGTTTTTTCCGGAGAGATGCTACCGTCTATATCGATATTTCCAATGAGTAATAAAGGTTTCCTTCTTACGAAATGGATTGCGTGTAGGTGTTCACCTAAATTCCGGTTTGTGTGATATAGTTTCTTAATCTTTTCCTTGATTTTCTTTTCTTCCTGTTTGTGTTGATCTTCTGAGATAAAGGACGAGAGTTCTATAAATATGTCGAACCATCCGTGACAGATCTGATCATTGGATCTATAGGGATGGATTTGTATGTCCGATAAGTTAACTAAGAAGTCAGTGTTATCTAATTGATCTAAAAAATGGTCTCGGTAATCTTTGGGTGTCACAGGGGCCATCCCGGAAACCCGTTCAGGCCTGAACAAGCCGTAATCCTCTGGATTGAAACGATTATCCGATCCGGTGAGATATTGTTCTAATGGGAAACTCATTTGGTAATCCAATTCGCTTAAGGCGTAATTTAAGATGTCCAGAGTCGTGATTCCCGGGTCGTGTGGGGCATGGTCTGTCCACAGTTGCCCTGAAAGCTCCCGGATTGTTTCCAAGGCATTCTTTTGGAGGCTATCGAATATGGATTCCTCCTTTTTTAGCTCTTGCAGGTTGGGCAGATCATCCATGGCTATTCTTGATTAAAGGTGTTTCTCCGGTCGGAGGCGTCCATCCGGTAATCTTTCCATAAATCGGTTATCTGGAAACAAACAAAGATGTTGTCTCCATAATCCCGTCCGCTACGTATTTGCAACTTGCATTTTTGTCCGGGGCCGTACCAACGGAATTTGATCTTGTTAAAAAAGGAACCGAACCAGGATTGATTCGTACGGATTTTTCGATGTTTTCCGTAACAATGGATAGCCGTGGCTTCCACTAATGCGTATTGTCCGCTTTTTAACTTACCGCATCCAGCCATGATGCGGTAGGCACGACATCCTTCCGTTGGTATTTGCAGGGTATGCCATTCGCCATCTGCGGGAAATTTACCCCGTATCGCACCGTCGAAGCGGGTTGCGGAAAGACTGCCGTTGATACGTATATCCATACCGGGTTGGTTCATCTCGATGCGACCGTTTGGATGAAGCGATAGTATCGGTTCATCTTGCCCTTGACGTATGATATGGAGTTGGCTATTGTTACCTAGGTATATTTTCCACTCTGGAATATTGTCTTGTATGTTCGTGAATAAGCTGATGACGGGACTGTTTTCCTTGGAAGGAGCTAACCGTAAGCCATCATCCGGATTTTTATCGATCCCGTCGTCGGAAATATTGACCATGGAATCGATTAATTCGTAGAAATGCTTTTGGTTGGGCATACTTCCGCGCTTAAAGTATTCTTTTAGTGTATTTCTGTTTGTACGAGGCATATCCGGTTTGTTTTATTTGTTAATAATAAAATTACTTCCAACTCCTAAATATCCGAGTCCGAGTTGTTCCAGTAGTTCGTCTTTTTGGTCAATATATAGCAAATGCCTATCAGAAGGAACTAATATGTACCAAGGTTGGGAAGGGCTAACGTTGAAATTTTGCCTTGCCTCTTCCGGGTAGCGGTTTAGATAATAGCTCTTTTGTTGGTCTTTTGCCGTATATACGACATGCGCTACGCTTAATATATCAATGTCCACGATGGCTTCACACTCTCGTATGGAGTTATAAAGATCTGTCGATGAGAACGAAAGCCCAAATACCGGGATCTCTTCCTTATCTCGCCAAGGCGCGATACAATTATTAATGCGTGCCTCTGTCTGGCGGAGTATATCTCCTACGGGATATCCGGGTTTTATCCGGAGGTTACAGCAAACGGTTACTTCCTCGTAGACCGGAGTGATAGCGTCAACGGTAATGAACGGACTTGTCTTGTCACCTATATAATCTTCGATTCGCATGAGTAGCCTATGTTCGCATAAAGGCAAGATCTTTTTATCTTTCTCCTTTTGCATCACGACCAATGTTACGATCGGGCTCCTGTTTTGAGCTTTACTGTCTATTCCGGGCAAGCAAAGTATTTTTTCGACTTCGGGGAACTGAGCCAATGTTATTTGCTCGTAATCCCTAGGCAATACAGCCCGGTTCCGATGGGACATCTCTTGGGTGATCCGGAGCCGCATATCCTCTGGCGTTTCCGGCGAACGTCCTCCTTTAGCGGGTATGATCTGGTAAATATCCGTAAGTCCCGGCATACTTTTCTCGAAAGAAACGAGTCCCGTGAAGCTTTCGAGTTCCTCACTGATCAGGGCTTCCATTTCTTCGGGGATTTCTAACCGGGCTTTCACTGGGTTTAGATAGACATTTCGTATGGATGAACAATTTTGCGTGTGGCAAGATACTTTTGCCGAAAGCCAGAAATCTCCATTTATATCTAGCATTTCCTCGCTAATAGGTGAGGGAAGCAGGATGTCTACCAAACCTGTATTCAACAGATTCCCGGTTGTATCAGAAAGTAAATTACCCGGTTTGATAAACTCCCATTGCTTGCCGTTGAAGAAAGACCATTGTACGCAAGGAAGATATTCTTTTCCGATTTCCCGTTTCAAGGCAGCCATCTCGAAGAATAAACGGATCTGGTCGTTACCGATCGAGTTACCAATACCGAATAGAATAATCCCATCTTCTGTGGGAACTTCCACCATTGGGAACGGATGACGTAGATCGATTTCATGTAATTCCTTTTGCCTCAATGGATGGATATGATAGATACGGCATCTATCTCTTGGGGTATCGCCATTGAAAAAGTATTCTTCCTCGGCGCTATAACCGATACCTATACTTTCAATCATAGGGTTGTAAGGAGGTTTGGGCACCGGGGTCTGTTTACGGGTATGGCTGTTTCTTATCATGATATCCGCAAAGAGCATCCGGTACTCCGTCTGCCCGAATCCGCCGTTCGGATCTGTGAGTCTAATCCTGAAGAAGCCTTGCTGGGTTTTCGTATATTGATATTGCTCTTCTTCCGTGGAGACCGTAATGTTTTTGAATGGTTTATCGTAAACGATCTCGCTGTACTCCGAGAGCTTTCCCCTTGGGGAAGTATGCTTGTTTTTCGTATTGAAGAGACAAGATGTACTTCCCGGTAATTTTACCCATTTCTGGTCTGTTAGTTTTTCCCATTCAACTTTGAAGGTGGTATTATCGATAGGTGTCTTATATGCTTGATACAAATCATAGAAACCTCCTTCCGAATAAGGTAGATCCGCCCATTGCAAAGTAATACCCATGGATTGGATAGGCTTGATCGCTATCTCATAATTACCGAATGCGAACCATGAGCCTTTTTGAGCTTCTAACCCGAATAAAGGGAAATGTACGCTTGCGTCTACTTCTCCCAGAGGATTATAGATTTTCAAGGATGACATGCCGGATACATGTACCTTTATCTTTAAGCTAGTAATAAAAATACGGTGTACCCAAGAGTAGGGGAATAACCAAGCATCCGTGTTCATCAATATACGGAGCGCTGGGTTCCGTGTTTGGCAACCATGAGCTTCAGAGCAAGGTGTTGTAGGGTCGAATTTCTCATTAAGGACGAATTTCAGATAAAAGGAGTTTTCGTTGATGAATGTCAAGGTGTAGGCGTATATCGGGGCCCAACCTTTCTCTGTGCTTAACTCCAATAGGAAAGCGTCATTTAATACACGCCCGGTTTCGTGGGAAGATTGTTCCGTGGTAGCGATTAATTCTTTGAAATATGATATGGAGTCTTCTTCTAATCCGAATGTGATATGTATATCCCGATGTCCTTCCCGAAGTAATAACATGGGAGATTCGATCATCAGTCCGGCTTGTATAGAGGATTGGTTCTCAAAGATTAGCTCTGAGTCCAGATTGGGCTTCTTAGAAGGAACGTTTCCGATCCTGTCATTCAACTGTTTTTGCCAGATGGACGTAACGAAGCCTAATCGGCTCGCTGGATATTTTTTCAGATCTTTTTCCAATAGTAACGAATGTATACTCGTTATTTTCATGTCATTGACCGAATAATCTTCGTCCGTACGATAACAAAATTGGATATCTTGCGCAGGAAATGGAACCTGTGTTATAATACCTGTACCTTTGGGTAACTGGGCTTGCCGTGCGGTATTATTCTTCACGGCGATAAACCAAGCGGAAGGAATAATCGCTTTTTGGGGAGATTCCTTCAATATTTGGTTGACATAAAATAACGGATAAGCTTCCCAGCGTTTATTGAACTGATCTACCAGATATTGATAGTTTTTCAAGAAAGCGATTAAAACAGCTAATGAGGGATCGGTCTCTCCGCTTTTAGCGATTTCTTGGATGTAAATCTCCCGTTTGTTTTGTAAATTACGGAGGATACGTAATAATAGGTAGAGACTTCTACGAACCGTTTTAGGATTGGATAGGGTTATTAGCTGAAGTCTCTGGTTATATTTCTCCATATCCAGAAATAAATCGGACATGGAATCTCTAAAGATCTGATGATTCAATCTTTGATACCAATCAGAGAACTTATGGTATAGAGAGTTTCTTAGATAGGTGATTTCTCTGTTACTTTCCGGTGAGTTCTCATTTTGCCACAAAATGAAACTCTGTTCGATCCCGATTGTATCTGTTTGCTTGATCTCATTGAGTATGGCTAAGGATTGGTAATGATATAAAAAGGATGATTTCGAAAAGGCACGAGCCAATAAATTGGAGAGATTTTTCTCGAGTACTTGAAAAGGCTCATGTATCCGGAAATCATTCTCCAATTTTTTTCTTGTCAATCCATCTTTATTCCATTGTTTATTCATCGGTTAGAATCAAAATAGATAGGATAGGTCAATTCTTGTTGGACATTATTCATACGTATCGTATAATAAAGTTCGATAATCAGAATGCCATCTTGAATCGAAGCCTTATTAATTTCTATGCGATCAAGCGAGACTCTAGGCTCGTATAAGAGAACAGCTTTCTCAATAGTGCTTTTAATCATGGTCTCCATGGTAAGATCTAATTGTTCAAACTGATAACGATATAGTTCCGTACCGTAATCCGGACGATGTATTCGTTCCCCTGTGCGAGTGGAGAGAAGGATGATCAAGCTTTGCCGGATGTCTTCTTCATAATTAGACATGCGGGTGGGATTATCATTATGGCTAAATTCTGGGGGGAATGCCCATCCTTTACCTAAAAAACTATTTTTGTTCTGCATAAATCATTCGATTTAATTAATCATTACAACGCCTCCTTTTACAACGGTTTGGCCGGATGCGGATATTTCGGCGGTGGCAGACCCTTTTACTTTAACTCCCATTTGTGCGGAAACCTCGATATTCAAGCCATTTATCTTGGTATCTTGCTTAGACTTGGATTCGATACCCATTCCTTCTGTCTTGACATTCCCTCTTGCCTTAAATATGAGATCTTTGCCGGATTCTACCATAATTCCGTTTTTATCCATACAGACCTTGTTCTTATTAGCATCGGATAACAGAATTTGCTTTTTGTCATCATCCAATATGAGCGTGTTCTCTCCGGGAGTCCCTATTGTGATAATCTTTTTATCATCGTCCAAAGTAATTTTCAACTGGTTTTTTGTAACAATTGTCTTTAAATTATTTTTTGGATCTAAAGAAACCGGCGTTTTTCGTTTGCGACTGTACAAACTTCCGATAATCACAGGGTGGCAGGGGTCCTCATTGATGAATTGCAGGACTACCTCATCATCGACTTCCGGTAGAAATAACATGCCGACCCCATTGCTTGCGTACGGACTGACCGGCCGAGCCCATATCTCCGTCTTCTCACATTGTAACAAGGGTATATCGACTAATATGAAATTCTCGAAATCTTTATTATCTCCGATCTTTTTAACGATCCCTATTTGTAATCCTCGTATGCCGGGCAAAAAACCACTAGCTGCGGGAGCGACTACATCGGGCTCTTCGGTAATGACTACTGGACTGAAACCCATATAGACTTGTGTCTTCCATTCGCCTCCTTGTAGTGTATGTTCTACTGATTGAACAAATGCGTTTCCACTATAATGTTTGCTTAATCCTTCTAATTTGATAATACAGCCCGGAATAATAGACGCATTCCCGTAAATTGTGATGGAGCCTTGAAAACGTGCCAGACCGCTCCATAAAGCTTGCGCATCGGCCCAAGCATGTAAAGAAGCGTCGCCGATGGGAGCGTTGGTTTGATAAAGCATCACTTCATTTGCCAGACCGGATAGATCCTTTGCGGCGATATCGCCTTGGGCATTGAGAGAAGGTTTGCTGGCGGTGGCTTTGATAATTTGTTGACGGCTCACGTCCCAAGCGCAGGCTTTTGTATCTGTGTATTGCTCGGAAGCGGATATAGAACCATCGAAAGCGATTAAATTATCTCCATAGGTGATGGTTAAGACCGGGGAGGCAGATACATTCGGTTTACATACCTTGACTTGTTTACCGTCAGTGATAACGACTAATCCGTTATTTTGTGCTCGTGTGAGTACAAAATCCCAATCTGTACAATAATATTGTACCAGTTGTGGAATTTCTATACCGGTACTATCTACTTTGGCAGAAAGCCCGTATTGTCCCAGAATCTTCTTGATAACGGCATCATCTTTACTATTTTCATATACATTATTTTTACGTCCAAAGGTTGCAGGATATGCGAACCCCCTACATTCTAAAACAAATAGAGTTTGTTGTTCGCTATTGATTTTTAACTGATGGGTTGTAACGCATCCCTCAAATAAGGTGCTGACCTTATCTGTTGGACCCGCTTGAAACTTAAGCTCCGTACCCGGATTGAATATTTTGTTGTCTGGTATTTCAAATTGGCTGTTGTCGATAATATCAGCGCTGATGGAGATCGTTGCTTTATCGATCTTATTACATGCTCTGTATATTTTTGCATTGATTACGGAGTATTGCTCCGTTACATCTTTACCATTTAGGAATAGTTTGATTATAAATGAATTATCCATATTCATTATATTTTAGGGAACCATAATTGAGTTCCGGGTTTTATATCTCTAAAGCTGATTAGGTTATTAATGGAGGCAATCATTGGAGCGTAACCAGAATTTTTATATTCTTTTGCGCATAACCCGATTAGACTGTCTCCTTGTTTAAAAGTAACGAATTTACCCTCAGCTTTTTGATTTTTCTTTTTTGCTTGTGTCTCTCTACTACTAATCGCCTCTGTTAGTGACAAGGAGCCTTTAGCTCGTAAAGGATTGCCATTGGGCGAGAATAAGGTGTAATCCCAATTTAGGCTGGTTAATCTCCCCTTGAAAATGAGACTCCCCCAAATTACTTTAAGGAAGCAAGGGCTGGGTGGATCGATCTCCGCGCTAGGTAGAAAAATGATATTCTCCAAATCCTTGATCCTTTCTGTCACGGTTTTTTTCCCCGTCGGGATAATACCGGTACCATCGAAGTGTATATCAAAAGAGAGAGTGGAGGGGTTGGTGTGTTTATACTCCGGTAGTTGCTTATCCTCTTTTATGCTTTCGTCTTTCTTATAGGAGGTAGATTTGCTTAACTTATAGCTATCCGGATTGATTTGGACGGTGATATTACCCAATTTCTCGCCACCTTTGTATTCAATTGATTTATATGCCTCGATGATCAACTTTTGGTTCATGTTTTATCGCTCCTTTCTACAAGAAAAAAGGTTAGACAAATCTTTCTTGGCCTCACGAATTATCTCCTCTTTGATTTGTTGTATCAAATCACGGGAGAGAGGGAGGTCGGGTTCCTTTTTCTGTTGTGTCACTTTTGCGGACACTTGGATTTCTTTTATAGTTATAGCCATTGCTTAAATTGTTCTTTTTTCGTATCTTCTGTATCTCTTATCGACATACGGATCAAATTAGTATAAGCCATCTCCAATGTTTCAATCACCAACTCATTCTTTTGGGAATTCAATGCGCTAATGTCCCATTTTACAGGGTAAGCATTGAGCACAGACCAATTATTTAGGGGAAAATGCCCGGCATCCAGCAATGATATAGTTAAATTGACGGGAACGATCTGGGCACTTCCATTATTTTCCAATACTTTAACCACATATGTCTCTAGCACATGAGGCAAAGGCATTAAAGAACGTTTCAACACAAGGTTACCGTGCTTTCGTCGGGTAGGCACCTGATAGCTGAAACTGTTTTCTCCCCCTTCTTTAATCGTTTCCGTCTCCATTTCAAGTTGTAGTCCCGAGACCTCTTGGAAAGAGGTCTCGATCAATCCTTCGAAAGTCACGTTGAAATAAAACGCTACCGGAGGAGGGACAATATGATCAAACCTTAGCATTAAGCGTTTTCTATGGTCAATCCTTCATGCGCTAAATCTAAGGTTTCGATGGCGGCCTCGTTTCCATCGGATTTTAAGCTGACACCGGTAACCTTAGTCGGCCATGCGTTCGATAATTTCCAAACCATCGTAGGGCTTCCTGCTTCATCCAGTAAGCTGATTGTTACATCTTCTCGCTGTATTGTGTTCATTTTTATCTTGTTAAACCAATCGAATAATTTGTTATCCGCTTTGAAAACCCCTTTCTTTAGACTGACATTGCTCGTCTTCTTCAGTCCCGGCATCTTGATATTTGAGAAAACCGGGCTATTACCATGTCGGTACTCAATTACTTGGGCTTCCATATCCAGACCAGATACCTCTTTAAAAGCGATTTCCCCGAGGCTACCTAATTCTACCTTAAAATAAAAACTGGGTAACGGCCATACATTATCTTGTGCTTCTCCTGCCATATTCGTATTTCTTTAATAGGTTTTAATTCTTAAATTATCAGCTTTTTTGCATTTGTTGTTGGAATGTGATCTCGATAAATTCCGCAGGTCTGGTAATAGCCACGAATACGGATATCCTGAGGATACCTTCCAGAATATCCTCGGGAGTCATCGTGTCTCCCAATCCGATATGAATGCTATATGCGTCTTCGGGGGAAGTTCCTGCTAATCCACCTCGTTTCCATACGCCCCGTAAGAATCCGTCTATCATACTACGCATATTTACCCATGTATTTGCTACATTCGGTTCGAATACATAGGCACGGGCGGCGTTCTTGATCGATTCCTCTAGGAAGATCATCGTACGCCTTACGTTAATATAACGCCAGTCTAACGAGTTACCATCCATCGTGCGGGCACCCCAAACCTTGATTCCTTCACCGGGAAAGCTACGGATTGCGTTTACGGCTTTTCCGTTCATCGGTACGTTCAGATCTTCTTGCTCGGCATTTGTGATCGAGAGTGCGGGTGTGACTACGTTATTGATGGAAATATTCGCAGGGGCTTTCCATACTCCCCGGGTGTTATCTACCATAGTATAAAGACCGGCCATCGAAGCTGAAGGCGGAAGTAAATTGATCCTCAAGCGAATCTCTCTCAAAATGGAGCGGTATACGGAACTGACTTGGTATAATAAGGTATGGAAACGTTCCGCCTCGTCCTCTTTCATGGTAAGCAAAAGCTTGAACTTGTCCATAAGTTCATTGACAGCCTCATTCGTTACACCGGACTTCTTTGAGAATTCGTTCAAGATCAGTTCCTCCAATTTCTCTAAACTATCCTTTTCTATATTATAAAAAGTGATATCTTTCTCGGTGACGATAGATGTATTTATCCATGGATAATAGGAGGCACAGTACGCAAGGAAATTGCTACCTATATTTTCCCGGAAACTTTTGATAACCGCACCGTTTTCATCTTTGTATCCGTTGAAAACATCTAATATGGCAAAGCGATTTTTCATATCGTTACCACAGTGCATCAAAGCGGCAGTTTGAACTTTGTAACAATCGCCTTCCTCCATATATACGGCTTCCGGAACGACGACCAACGTGGGCTCCTGTTCTTTTTTTAAGGCTAAGAGCGCATTTGTAAAGTCTATGCTTTTAAAGTCATGCTCATAATTTCCTACGGAGACGATATAGCACGGTCCTCCACCGTTAGCGTAGAACAACAACATATTATAATATAAAGCATAGAACGTTTTTGGCAAAGTAAGCTGGCAACTTCCGTCGGGGAATAATACGTTTATGTCATTGGTGGTGTCCTCACTCTCGGAATCTTCCGGACGAATTCCGAATCGCAAGGTGGGAGCGAAACCGAAGAACGAATGGAACTCAGCCATAGAAGATATACGGAAAGGGATACCGGTCAAATCCTTGTTACCGTCCCGTGCGAATTGGGTATGCCCGATAAAGGCAGGGATGGCGGTAGCGACTTCTACGACTGAATTAGGAAAAGCGTTTTTCTCTATGATATAAACGCCAGGGGTTTTCATTTGTGCCATACGTTATTTTTTTAAGGATTTAGATATAAAGAATTTGTATAATAGAATTCTCGGTAGATTGTAATTCCTTTATAAGAAAACGTCCCAAAGAGGGAACAGGAACATGCCTTAATAGCATTCTTTTAGCATATTCTCTTTTCTCGTAAATCGTGATATCTGATCTTCTTTGGTAATAAGACTCTTCCTTAATCTTTATCGGATATTCTGTGCTGATACGAAAAATGTCCTTATTCATGAAACGGATTTGCTCGGGATTCTTGAAGCTAATATTTTCCGGTCCATTATCCTCCATAAAAATCTCAGTGGGTATATAATCAGGGTTACGGGAGATCAAAATAAAGTCCCAATAAGCTTCTTTTGTTTGATAATGTATATTTTTCTCTATAGGACACCCCGCTTTGAATAATTCCTTGGTGACATGAATGATTACGTTCATCATATTGATCCGGTTATCAATTATTTGTATATCCGGATCATTCTGTTCATCAGGCAAAAGGGATCGTGTATAATATAAGAAATTAGGATCAGCCAAATGTACTCGAAACTCAAAATTAAGGCCTTCCGGAGTTGTTGATAGATGATCAAGAAGCATTTCTTTATCTCCAACTATTGAGTATCGGTTTGCTTCTGTAGGAATGAAGGGAAATAGAGACCCACCTAATACGGCCCTTGATTTTATTTTGGATTCTATGTTGAAAAGTCTTGAAGAATTGCTTTTGTCATTATATTCATGAGTAAATGCAACATTGATTAAAGGTTCTATTTTCATTATGGGTTCATTTTATAATTAATAATATTTTCAAAAGTAGACAAAAAATACACATCAAGCATTCATTGTCATATGTTTGATAACATTTTTCCTAATTTATTTCTTGACTCGATATTCTTTGTTTTATATCCTTTATTTCTTTTCCGTCGAATGAGATCATTCGTGCTTTACACAGTACTGAGGGATAATAGTGTCCACCTAAAATACTCCATATATTACTGAGTTCTTGCATACTGGTAGTAATAGGCTCAAGTGTTACTATGTCTTGCCCCGGTATATTTAGACTGGGGTTTTGCTGTAAAAATGAGATGGTGTCAGACAGTATTTGTATGGATTCCAGATATCTTTTGGGGGTGAAAATAGCGGCTACCATAATATATATATTCAAATGCCATGGTGGGGATGTGCGTTGGAATGTATTGCCTTGTGCCTTTCTGTAAGGACTAGAGATTCCCATGGCTGTTTCCCGTTCGATGTTTACGATAGAAAGTATGATTTTATCCGATTGATCTTCGGCAGGGGTTGCTTCAATGCTTCCTGCTTCTACTATAATTTCGGCCCGCTCATAATAGCTTGAAAGGAAATCATTCATTTTCTCGGCAAGTGTGTTTATTAATAAGTGTATCATGGTTTCTAATTTTGTTTCTGCTAAAGATATGGAATAAATTTATGTGTTCTATACTATTCTTGTTTTTTATTTCCAAAAGTTCCTTAGTACGTCCAAGAACTATGAGGAGTTGTATGCCGCAGGAGGGGAATCTATGATTGTGACTATCGTCGATTATATTAAGACCGGAATCGGCATCCAACATTTTAATTATTAATAAAGTCCATACTTATTGTATTTTTCTCTCTTAATACTTCCGTTTTTGATGCATTTGTCAAAAAACACGTACATGTTTTTCCAAATTCTCGTACGTGTTTCTGGTAAAAGACGTACATGTTTTTTTGAAAACACGTGCGTCTTTATAATTATGTGATATACAGTAAACTAAAAAGGGCGCATTTAATTTGTGGTTCTTGTAAAAAAATGTTTTTGAATTAGAAACTGTTTTGATTTAATTCTAATGTTTTTAGTTAGTAGTTTTTTATTTAATACCGTTTGCTACTTTAAATAGGAGGTAACATGAGTGGATTATGGAATAAGGGATACGATGTCTTGTGCCTTATTGCACGTACATTATATAACTTGTTAAGACATGAAAAAAAATATCACAAAAAAGTTACGGAAAAGTTTGGAGGTTATGTTTTATAACACTACTTTTGCACCCGCATTCGAGAGAGAACGCCGGTACAAAATGATGAAACAAACTTTTAGGAAAAAAGTTCCGAAATAATTTGGAAGTTTAAAATAAAAGTCCTTATCTTTGCAACCACGTTCGCAAAACGAAAGCGACAAAAGAGTTCTTTGAGAGATTTACATAATTCAACAAGTAGTACAAGTATTAGGAAAAT